>Ga0209692_10000669_pt1 | contig 67761 bp, 63 predicted proteins | sample tdDd472_FD_187129 | JGI IMG/M metagenome (GOLD analysis project Ga0209692, IMG submission 187129) | Marine sediment microbial communities from the Atlantic coast under amendment with organic carbon and nitrate - tdDd47.2 (SPAdes)... | ecosystem: Environmental > Aquatic > Marine > Coastal >... | reverse complement strand
ATGCCCTCAGTTTCGCCGTACTCGTTCACCACCAGCGCCAGGTGTCTGCGGCTGTGCTGATACTCGTGCAGCAATTGGCGGAGCGACATTTGTTCCGGAACAACGAGCGGCTCGCGATGCAGGGTGTTCCAGTCAATGTCTTTGCCCGGATGGTCCAGCATCCAGCTCAGGAGTTCCTTCACCAGAATAACGCTCTTAGCGCTCTCCAGTTCATGATCCGTGGCGACTGGCAGACGGCTGTGTTTCCACTCGCGGACGTTGGCCAACACTTCATCTGCTCTCATGTCCGTGGTCAGGAACTTCACATCCTGACGCGGCAGCATCACATCTCTTGCAGTCATCTTGCCCAGTTCAGTGGCGCCGATGATCATGTGTGCCGCTTTGTCTCCAACTACCCCTTCGCTGCGGCCCAGTTGTGCCATCAGGCGTATGTCCTCATTGGAGGTGACCGGTTTCGCTCCTTTGGGGCGCAGTGAACTGGAGATGGCTTCGCTGACCACGATCATCGGTTTAAGCAGTTTGGTCAGAACATCGATGGTGTAGGCGACACCGGTGGCAAGCTTGTCGGCGTAGTACACACCGACTGTCTTCGGAATGATCTCGGTAAATAGCAGTACGGCCAAAGTGAAGACCAGTGAGAAGGCCCACAATGTGCCTGCGCCGAATACATCTGTGTAGCTCGCACCGGCTACAGCGGCGCCGATGGTGTGGGCGGCAGTGTTCAGGATCAGAATGGCCGCAATGGGTACGTCCATGTTCTCCCTGAACTTGACGAGTAACCGTCCGGCTCTGGAGCCTTCCTGTGCCATGCTTTCGATGCGTGGACGGCTTAGCGAGAGCAGCACCGATTCGCAGATCGAGCAGATGAACGAAACGCCGAGTACAACTGAAACAGCGGTGATGAATATCAGCATGATGACTCCTGAACACTCCGGTTGGCAGTCTGAAAGTGCGCCGTGGGTCTATGGTGCGCTTCCTGATGTGTTACTTCAAATGGCTTGGCAAGCTCGGTAACTCCTCTTTGCAGGACACGCTTTAAACACGTCCCTGTGCGCTCCCCGTCGGCATCCATGCCTCCGAGGGTCCTGCAGCGAGGAGTTACCGAGCTGCCTCGCAGACTTGAATTGTTCTGTAGGTTTGTGACCGTAGGTTTTTGAAAGCCGCTTTGAGTTCGTGGAGGGTGGCAGTTTCAGCCTCCGGAGCAGGCTGGTGCTTACCCGACCTTCGCCGACAGGGATGTCGGCGCAGAGCTTACATGGACGTACTTGCAGCGTGTCGGGTAAGTAGCAGGCTGGTGTGGAGGCTCAAAGACCAAGAGTTTGAGTAGTAAAAAAAGAAGACGCAAAATAAAAAGGCCGATGCACTTGCGTGCACCGGCCAATTTTTTGATTGTTCAACTAGTGTTGTTTTGTCTTTTCATTGTTTTGGCGATAGCGGTGTCACTCGTTGCACACTGAAGGTTGGGTATCCTTCAGACCTAAGAGCATTGTTTGCGAAGACAATCGACTTACAGTTAATAAACAAAAAAGCCGGTGCACTTTCGTGCAACCGGCTATTTTTTGTTCCACCGACACTGAGTGCCGGAAGAAAGTCATCACTTGTTTTCTTTGCGTTCTTTCGCTTCAGCGATTACTTCGTCAGCAACGTTCTTCGGAGCGGGCGCATAGTGCGAGAACTCCATAGAGAACTGACCGCGACCAGAGGTAATGGTGCGCAGGTCGCCGATGTAACCGAACATGTCGCTCAGCGGGCAGTCAGCTTTAATGCGAACGCCTGTAGGACCCTTGTCCTGAGACTTGATCATGCCGCGACGACGGTTCAAGTCACCAATCACGTCACCCACATTGTCTTCCGGAGTGAATACGTCCACTTTCATGATCGGCTCAAGCAGCTGCGGAGACGCTTTGGGGATAGACTGACGATAAGCACCGCGGGTAGCAGCCTCGAACGCCATGGTTGAGGAGTCAACCGCGTGGAAACCACCGTCCTGCAGGGTGAACTTCACGTTAACCAGCGGATAGCCGGCCAGCGTACCTTCGTCCATCATTTTCTCGAAGGCTTTCTCGATAGCGCCCCAGTATTCACGGGGAACGTTACCGCCGGTTACGGTTGATTCGAACTCGTAGTTCTCGCCGCCATCAGCCGGCAACGGCTCAATGGTGTAGTCGATCTTACCGAACTGACCTGAACCACCGGACTGTTTCTTATGGGTGTAGCTGTCGGTGCAAGGTGCGGTGATGGTTTCGCGGTAAGCAACCTGCGGCTTACCAACTTCAACTTCAATACCGTGGGTACGCTTCAGGATGTCGACTTTAATGTCGAGGTGAAGCTCACCCATACCTTTCATGATTGACTCGCCGGTTTCCTGATCGGTTTCAACCTGGAATGACGGATCTTCTGCAATCATCTTGCCGAGTGCGATACCCATTTTCTCGGTGCCGGCTTTGTCTTTCGCAGCAATAGCGATTGAGATCACGGGATCCGGGAAGACCATCGGCTCAAGCGTGGCCGGGTTCTTCTCGTCGGCCAGGGTGTGACCGGTCTGGGTGTTCTTCAGACCTACCAGCGCGATGATGTCACCGGCAGAAGCCTGGTCCAGTTCTTCACGTGAGTCGGCATGCATTTCAACGATACGGCCGATACGTTCAGATTTACCGGTGAACGTATTCAGAACGTTGTCACCTTTCTTCAGCGTGCCTGAGTAGATACGGGTGAAGGTCAGGGCGCCGTATTTGTCGTCCATGATTTTGAACGCCAGCGCGCGCAGCGGGCGGTTAGGATCAACGATCGCTTTCTCGCCGGTTTCGTTACCTTCGAGGTCAACTTCCGGCTGCGGGTCAACTTCGGTCGGGTTCGGCAGGTAATCAACAACAGCGTTCAGGACGTTCTGAACACCTTTGTTCTTGAATGCAGAACCACAGAAGGTCGGGAAGAAGTCCAGAGCGATGGTGCCCTTGCGGATACATTTCTTCAGGTCTTCAACAGAAGGCTCGTTGCCTTCCAGATAGGCTTCCAGCAGCTCGTCGTCCTGCTCAAGAGCGGTTTCGAGCATCTTCTCGCGATATTCTTCGGCTTTAGCCTGCATGTCTTCAGGGATGTCTACGATATCGTAGTTTTCCGGCAGACCGCTGTCGTCCCATACCCAGGCTTTCATGCTCAGCAGGTCGACAACACCTTTAAAGTCGTCTTCGATACCGATCGGCAGAACCATAACCAGCGGGTTAGCGCCCAGTACGTCTTCAACCTGAGCAACTACGCGATAGAAGTCAGCGCCCATACGGTCAAGCTTGTTGACGAAGATAATACGAGCTACTTCAGATTCGTTCGCATAACGCCAGTTGGTTTCTGACTGAGGTTCTACACCACCTGAGCCGCAGAAAACGCCGACGCCGCCGTCGAGTACTTTCAGCGAGCGATACACTTCAATGGTGAAGTCAACGTGTCCCGGGGTGTCGATGATGTTCAGGCGGTGGCCGTCCCATTCGCAGCTGGTCGCAGCAGACTGAATGGTGATGCCGCGTTCCTGTTCCTGTTCCATGAAGTCGGTGGTTGCTGCACCGTCATGTACTTCACCGGTTTTATGAATCTTACCGGTCAGTTTCAGAATACGCTCAGTGGTGGTCGTCTTACCGGCGTCCACGTGGGCGAAAATACCAATGTTTCTATACAGGCTCAGGTCGCTCATGACTGCTGCTCTTAAAAGTAAAAGTTAATTTCAGATTTTCGATTAAATGCGGGCCAAAACTTTTAGCCCAATAGCAAACCGGCGCACTAGGCGTGACTGAAAGTCTGGCCGGGGCGCCGGTGGCTTGTGATCTACCTGTGAGGTCAGGCGCACCTTATATAAAAGGAACCCTGTCACGGGGCGCGCATCATAGCAGGTGGAACCGGTCTGAACCAGCGCAAAACGATGAAAAACAGGCTAAAAAGGCGTGTTGCAGCGCCACAGGCCGGAAGGCTCAGCAAGCGCCAGTATTGGCGCGCCTTTCGGCGGTGCCGACGGGATGCGGACAAGGCGGAAACGGGGGTTGTTAGTCGTTTTGCAGAGCGGAATTGCGGTATTTGCCGTCTGCGAGCGGGTCCCGTCCGATAACGGTGGGCGGTTCAGCCTGCCCGAGCATCAGGCTCTTCAGATGCTCCGGGGCAATAAAGTGGCAATAGCGCACGCCGCGGAAACGCTCGGGAGCCTTCTGAAAGCGCGGATCGGAAAACTGCACTTCAAAGCCCTTGGTGGCGATAACCAGTTCTTTATTACCGTTGAACTCCTGTTCGCGAACCATCGTGAACGGTGCGAGCCAGGCCGGGCCGCTCATTCCGGGCGCACCCTCTGTGGTCGCTGGCGTTTCGTTGGGGTCGAATACGATGGCTTTGTAGGTCGCGTACGCATCCAGACCAAGTTCAGCACTGAGTGTGCCGAGCACTTGCCGGTTCAGTGTCTGGCAGCTGTTGTCCGGTCCGGCACTGCCGTCGCCATATACGAGATTCAGGTGTTCAGCATTTTTTAGTTTGCAGGAGATGCCGAGGAGATCGCCGTCTTCGCTGTACCAGTTGAACTGCTGTATCTGCGGCTTCTCCAGCGGCCCGTTCATGATGGCTTTTGATTTCACAAAGGCATCAAAGTCATCGTGGACAACCAGTTCGACATCGATGTCTGTGCTGACAATGACCTTTTGTGCGGTCAGACAGTAACTGTCTGCTGCGGGCACTTCGGCGCCGGCGGTCGCTGCCAGTATGAGGGTGGCGAGTATGATTGCGGGTGTTCGCAGAAATCTGTGCATTAGTATTCCTTATTTAGCGGTGCGCTGTTCGCCGGGCTGCAGGGTTTCCAGAGACCAGTCGCCTACGGCGGCGCGAATCAGGCGCAGAGTAGGGTGGCCGATTGCAGCGGTCATCCGCCGCACTTGCCGGTTCCGGCCTTCACGAATCGTCAGTTCAACCCAGCTTGTAGGAATATTCGCCCGATAGCGTATCGGTGGATTCCGTTCCCACAGACCGTCCGGTTCTTCTATAAGTCTCGCATCTGCGGGTTTGGTCATGCCGTCTTTGAGTTTCACACCACGGCGCAGCTGTCCGAGTGCTGCGTCATCGGGTATGCCTTCCACCTGCGCCCAGTAGGTCTTGGGTTTCTTGAATTTCGGGTCTGCGATCTTCTGCGCCAGTTTGCCGTCGTCGGTCAGTACCATCAGGCCTTCCGAGTCGTAGTCGAGCCGGCCGGCAATCCGCGCGCTTTTGTCGTTGATGTATTTGGCGAGCGTGTCCTTGCCTTCCTGCTCCCGGAACTGTGACAGCACGCGGAACGGTTTGTTGAAAAGGATGACTTTGCTCATGGGTTGAATCTAGCTATCAGAGGCGTCATGCCATTCGTTTCCGGGACACGCTGCAAGTACGTCCGTGTACGCTTCCCGTCGGCATCCCTGCCTCCGAGAGTCCCGCAAACGAATGCACCCCGCCTCTGTTGTTATGGGCGACAGCGACGCTGTATCAGTCACGCAATGCATTACCAACCGTTCTGTTCCACGACGTAGCGCGACACTTCGCGAATCTCGTCGTCGGTCATGCGCGGCCCGAAGGCGGGCATGCTCATCGCATTGTTGCCGCCGTTCTTGATGGTTCCGAACAACGTGTCTTCGTCTTTGCCATACAGGCCTTCGAACTGGTCGCGGTTCTGATGACATGCTGCGCAGTTGTCGTTGAACAGCGCCTCGCCGCGGCTGGCAGCATCGTCAGGACGACTGTTCCATTCGGTGGCGGCTAGTTGTTCGGTGTTGCCGTCGCCCAGAGCGACCCGAAAGCCCATATTGGTGGCCGCTCCGGCGCGGGGGCGACCGGCACGCACGGTAGCGCTCGAGCGTTCTGTCAGGTTCAGGTATGAGCCGCTGCGGATGACGCCGAACTGGCAGTTGTCTTCCTGCCAGGCACTGCCGTCTGCAGGCGCACCTTCGTAGTTCTTATGATTGCAGTCTTGCACCCACTCCCAGGCGTTGCCCTGCATATCGTAGAGGCCGAAGGCATTGGGCATAAATGAGCCGGCGGGGGAGCTTTGTATAAAGCCATCATCACAGGGGAAGCCTTTCTCATCAGCTTTGACCTGACGCTTACTTATAGTGAATGCGCCGGTGCTGCGCACATTGGCGTAGTCGCAGGCAGCAGCGGTGTCGTTGCCCCAGAAGTAGGGGCCGGTTGAGCCGGCTCGGGCAGCGTATTCCCATTCTGCTTCAGTAGGCAGACGGTAGGGCTTACCGGCCTTCTGTGCCAGCCAGTTGGCATATGCCTGTGCATCAAAAAACGACACGCAAACGACCGGCTGATCTTCCGCCTGCTCAAAGCCCGTATTGTCCCAGCTGGTTGAGTCACTGATGGTGAACGAGCCGGGTTTGCTGAACTCCATGCACTCTTCGAAGGTTTCATGCCCGGTGGCTTCGACGAAGGCGCGGAATTCACCCACTGTGACTTCATAGACACCCATGCTGAAAGCCGGTACCGACACCTCATGTTGAGGACCGTCGTTCTTGGCCGGCTTGCCGGTGCGCGGGTCGATCAGGCGGTCTTTCTCCGCGGTGCCCATCAGAAAGGTGCCCGCAGGTATTTCCATCATCTGCGGACAGTCGGGGCAGTCCTGAGAAAGAGGTGATTGAGCGTTTTTTGCTGAATCACAGCCGTTTGTTCCGAGTGCGAGCAGCAGTATGAGTCCGGGCAAAAAAAGCTTCCGCATTGTGCATTCCTGATTGTTGGTCTGATTTTCTAATTGGAGCGGTTGCGGGACAGTACGCCATGCCGCGCTGCACGGGTCAATTTAACTTATTGCCTTGTTCATTCAGGCACTTACGAACGCGGATTGCGCGCATATTGGTTGTGGTCCGGCGACGGGCCCCGCTTTTGTCAAAAACCCTGATGTGACCTGCTTCACATTCGCAATGTTCGCAAGTGTGAGCGGGTTCGCGGCATACGTTATGTCCGTTCCGTAGTATCGACAGCAGACGATAGTAGGGGTGAGCCCGAAATCAGGGAAAGACCGGGCAATAAACCGGGTACTGGGAAAACAGGTTTATGCGATTACTACTTGTAGAAGACAACATTAGCGATGCGCAGTTTCTGGAAGCGTCGCTGCGCCGTAGCCGGGCGTTAGGCATCAAGATGACGCATGTCACCAGCCTGAAGGATGGTGTGACTGCGCTGAAGACCGGCGGCTACGACTGCTTGTTGCTCGACATGGGCTTGCCTGACGGCAGTGGCCTTGAGTGTGTTGAGGCGATGCAGGATGCCGATGCGGAAATTCCGATCGTTGTGTTGTCAGGTCGTGATGACGAAGACTTCGCAGTCAGTGTGCTCAACAAGGGTGTGCAGGACTATCTGGTTAAGTGGGAAGGTAAAGGCCGCACTATTCTGCGCGCTATCCGTTACGCCATTGAGCGTAAACGTACCGAGTCCCGCCTGAACTACCTCGCCCAGTACGACAACCTGACGGGCGTCCCCAACCGTGAATACTTTACCGATCAGATCAACCGCGCTATTGCCCGTGCCCGTCGTGCCGGCCGCAAGCTGGCATTGTTCTATCTCGATCTGGATCAGTTCAAGAGCGTTAACGATACGCTGGGTCATGAAGCCGGCGATGCCCTGCTGAAAGCTGCTGCACAGCGTTTGCAGGATGCGGTGCGCACCGGTGACACACTGGCCCGCCTCGGTGGCGATGAGTTCGCGGTGGTGGTTGAGAACCTCGAGCGTGCCCGTCACGCAGAGGCTATTGCCCGACATCTGATCGACGCGTTTGAAGAGCCGTTCGACATCGAAGGTCGTCCTGTTTCTGTGTCACTCAGTATCGGCATCACCGTCTATCCGGATGACAGCACCAACGCGAATGCGTTGCTGAAGAATGCCGATATCGCCATGTACAAGGCCAAGGAAGACGGCCGGGCGAACTTCAAGTTCTTTACCGAGCGTATGCACAAAGACCTGGTGACCCGCCATCGTATGGAAGAGGACATCAAGATGGCACTTGATGACAACCAGTTCATGCTGATGTATCAGCCGAAAGTTGATATGCGCAGTCATCGCCTGAAGGGTATGGAAGCGCTGATTCGCTGGAACAGCCCCGACCGTGGCCTGGTGTCTCCCGCAGAATTTATTCCGGCAGCCGAAGAGTGCGGATACATCGTACCGCTGGGCTACTGGGTGCTGAGCGAAGTTTGCCGCACGCTGAAAGGTTGGGAAGAGCAGAACATGATGGTGCCGCCGGTATCCGTTAACGTGTCTGCCCGTCAGTTTGCGCAGGCTGACTTTGCCAAGCGTGTCGGTTTCATCATCGACGCGCATCACATTGATCCGTCCCTGATTGAACTGGAACTCACTGAGGGTCTTCTGATGGAAGACACCGGTTCCGCCAAGCGCGCCCTTTCAAGCCTGAAAGACCTGGGCGTGCGTATCTCGATTGACGACTTCGGCACCGGCCACTCTTGTCTGGCATATCTCCGTAAGTTCCCGATTGACGTATTGAAGATCGATAAGTCCTTCGTCGATGAAGTCACGCAGTGCACCGACAGCGATCTCATCTGCCGCGCGATCATCTCGCTGGCGCAGAGTCTGAAGCTGGGCACCGTGGCTGAAGGTATTGAAACGAAAGACCAGTTGGCATTCCTGAAAGCCAACGGTTGCGACACTGCTCAGGGTTACCTGTTCGGTAAGCCGAAGCAGCGTGAGCGTATCGAAGGTCTGCTTGATCAGGGCGGTAGCGAGTTCAGCGTGCTGGCTCCCACCGTACCGTTCTCGACAGGCGATACGCAGATTACCTTAATGACTCCGGCACTGAAGGAAGGCAAATGACCACTATCGTTGCCAGTATTTCTGAGACCGACCGGCTGATGGCATCAGTCGGTGTAGGTCAGTGGAGCTGGGACGGCCATAACCGGAAGCTGACGATGGACCCTTGCTGTAAAGGTCTGTTTGAAGTCGACTGGGATCAAACAGTATCGCAAGAGGCTATCCTGGAGAAAATTCACGAAGACGACCGCCAGCGTTATCTGGACGCAATCCGGTCTTGTCAGGAAGAAGGGACTTTCTCCTGCGAGTTCCGGGTGACGCGAAACAACGGCAAGATCCGCTACCTGAGCGGTCGTGGTCATATCGTGCAGCACGAAGACGACGTCTATGTTGTCAAAGGCGTTTTTATTGATGTTACCCAGGCGAAGAACCTTGAGGTACAGCTGACCCGCACCCGTTCGCGGATGCAGGATCTGGTCGATGGTATTCCCGGTCTGTTCTCTTACATCGATACCGAGTACCACGTGCAGTTCATGAGCTCGAAGTACCGCGATGTATTCAATCTGGAGTCGAACAGCGAGCTGGTAGGTGTACATATCAAAGAGCTGATCGGCGAAGAGATGTTTGCCGAGCGCAAGCCTCGTTACGACGAAGCGCTGGCCGGTGAAACCGTTAATTTTGAAGCTACCCGCGTTATGCCGGATGGCACCGAGAAAATGCTCGCTGTGGCTCATCAGCCGCACCGTGATGCATCGGGCAACATCATCGGCGTAATTACTCTGGGTATCGACGTTACTGAACGTCGCGAGATGGAATTGCAGCTGGAAGCGAAACAGGAAGAACTGGTTCGTTCCAACAAAGATCTCGAGCAGTTTGCCTACGTTGCTTCTCACGACCTGAAGGCGCCGCTGCGTGCCATTGAAGTACTGGTCGAATGGCTGAAGGATGACCTTGAGGATTATCAGGAAGGCGATGTTCAGGAGAACCTCGACTTGCTCGAAACCCGCACCGGCCGTCTGGCCCGCCTGCTTGATGACCTGCTCGCCTATTCACGCGCGGGCCGCAAGATCGGCGACGTACGTGACGTAAACCTGAAAGAGTTTGTGTCTGACGTGGCCGCATTGATTGCGCCGCCGACCGGCTTCCAGATTGTTGCCGACGATTCTCTGGATGTTGTCATTCCGGCCCATCACGCGCCGCTGGAAACCGTGCTGCGCAACCTGATGAACAACGCTATCAAGCATCACCCTGAGCCCGAAAAAGGCCTGATTCACGTGTATGCCAAAGACAATGGCGACTCAGTGATGTTCGGTGTGCTGGATAACGGTGAGGGTATTCCGGAAGAGTACTCCGAGAAAATTTTCAAAATGTTCCAGACGCTGCAGCCGCGCGACGAGAAAGAAGGTAGCGGTATGGGTCTGGCAATTGTTAAGCGCATTATCGACTGGCAGGGTGGCCGGATCTGGTATGGCGCAGGCCCCGAAGGTAAGGGCACCGTATTCAAATTCACCTGGAACAAACGTCCGGCCGAAATGCCGGAAGTCGTAAGCGAAGAGGACAAGAGCGATGAGCGAAGTGCAAACGAAGCCAGTTAATATTCTGCTGGTTGAAGATGACAGCATCGACGTCAAGGCATTTCAACGTGCCATGACCAAGATGAAGATTGGTAATCCGATTCATATCTGCCGAGACGGTCAGGAAGGGCTGGAATACCTCCAAGAAACGTTTAAAAACAATATCGACGAGGCACCGGGTTTGGTGATTCTTGATATCAACATGCCGCGTATGAATGGTCTGGAACTGTTGAAGGCTATTCGTGAAGACGAAGATCTGCGTCACCTCATCGTGTTCGTGTTAACCACGTCCAACGACGAGAAAGACAAGTTTGAGGCCTACAACCTGAACGTTGCGGGTTACATGCTGAAGTCTGACATGGGTAACAGCTTCATCCGTGCGGTTGAGCTGGTGGACAACTACTGGCGTGTAGTTGAGTTCCCCGAGCCGAACTTCAAGCCGGGCGCCTGATTACAGGTGAGTCATTTGTTACGCAGGTTCTGACTCACCTGCGGGAAAGAAGTATTAAGGGATAGTTATGAGTGAAGGAAAACCGGTAAATATTCTGCTCGTCGAAGACGATGAGATTGACGTAAAAGCGTTCAAGCGTGCTTTCGGTAAACTGAATATCACTAATCCGTTGCACGTGGTGCGTGATGGTCAGGAAGCCTGGGATTATCTAACCGAGTGTTTCGACCGTCGTGATCTGCATACGCCGAGTCTCGTTATTCTCGACATTAATATGCCGCGCATGAACGGTCTTGAGTTGTTGCAGAAGATTCGTGGTGACGAGCGCATGCGTCAGCTGATCGTGTTTATGCTTACCACCTCGAACGACGAGAAGGACAAGTTCAAAGCATACGACCTGAACGTTGCCGGCTATATGCTGAAGACGGATATGGGCCGTGGCTTCCAGAGAGCTATTGAGCTGGTCGACAACTACTGGCGCGTTATCGAATTCCCTGAGAAGGGGTTTGTACCCAGCGCAGCTTAGTTTCCAGGCTATTCTCGCTTACGACAAAGGCCCGCACACCGGAAGGTGTGCGGGCCTTTTTAATGTGCCGCCTGTCCTAGCTGCTGTGCTTACTGCTGAGCCGGTTTGAAGCTCATGATGACGGTTTCGCCGCCGCTTTCGTCTGTGACTATGGCCAACAAGCTTTCGCCGACTGCCTTGAAGCTGTCGGCTTCGCCCAGAGCTCTCATGAACGCCTGTTCTGTTACCACGCTGTCGGGGCAGGCCATCATGGTCATCGCCAGCGCATTGGTGGCCAGCTCGCCGGCTTCATTCATAAAGCTGCCGCTGAACTGATTGCAGCCCGAAAAGCCGCTGACGGTATTGTCCGCTTCGCTAATCCGGATGTTCGGATAACGGCCTTCCTCAAATGAAACCGCTTCACCGCGAAGTTCAAGTAACTGCCAGGTGACAGGCGGAATACCTGCGGAAGCGGGTGCGTCGCCAACCGCAACCAGAATCATGTCCACGCTGTTGCCATTGCCGCGGGTCAATACCGGATAGTTGGTGTCGGTCGTAAACCGCAGCTCGCTGCCTTCAAAGATTCTTGCGTGCACCGCGTAGCTCATGCGCTCATCAATGACTTCGGGGTTGTAGAGCAATTCAAATGAGACAGGCATTTGCCCCGGCGTCTCGATGGTTTGTTCGGCAATCAAAATGGCCGAGACATCGGCCTTGGATACGTCGAGCAGACGGACGTTTACCGTAGCGTTGGTGGTCAGCAGAATCCGCTCCCGGTAGCTGACCGTGCCGCTGACGCTCTGCATCTCGGGGATTTCAGGCATTGGCGCGGGTTCGTTGTTGTTGCTGCAGGCGGCGAGGAAAACAAAGGCAGCCATTGGCAAAACTTTGGCGGCAGACAGACGCATAGGAACACTCCGTTTGGTTAGTCTTTATTGTGAGCTATATAGTCAGCTTTATAGTGTTGTTTTATAGCATAAGTAACCGGTTGTCCGGTGGGGGTTGGAAATGAAGCGTTTTGCGTTCTGTCTGGTGCTGTCTGTATTGGCTCAAGCTGCGCTGGTGCAATCAGTTGCTGCGGAAATGGTCCTGATAGGCGGAGCTACCGGCCGGCAGGGTAACGCGGTGATCGATGAGCTGACCGGGCGCGGTTACCAAACCCGGTGCATGACACGTAAGCCCGATGGTAAGAAGGCAGCGCGAATCACAGATAAATGTACCGAGCTGGCACAAGGGGACTACGGCGACCAGGCATCGCTTGATGCAGCGATGACGGGTGTCACGAAGGTGTTTTTCTACAGCGGCTTTTCGATGAAGGAGTTGGAAGAAGGGCGCAACGTAGTCGATGCAGCACTGAAAGCCGATATCAATCATGTGGTGTATACCTCGGGTGCTGCTTCAGCGCCGGGCAAAGGCCTGGACGATTCGGCCAAAACTCAGGTCGAGCTGTATCTGGCGGCCAGCGGCGTGCCCTATACAGTGCTGCGTCCTGTGGCCTTTATGGAGAACTTCGACCGGCAGAAGAAACTGATCCTGAAGAAGGGCATTACTGACAGTCGGGCGGGCGACCGCATTGTGCCGTTCATATCTATTCCCGATATCGGCTTTTTTGTCGGCGAGGCCTTCGATCACCCGGCAGCGTGGCAGGACAAGGGCGTGGATATTGCGGCGGACGTCATGACGGTCGATGACTACGTGGCGACCTTTTCACGGGTGACCGGCGCCGACATTCAATACAATCGTCTGCCGCTGGATGAGTACCTCAAAACTTTCCCTAAACCGCTGCACCGATTGTTCCGCTGGTACGAGGAAACCGGTTATGAAAATGAGGCGACCAATCTGCGAACACTGCTTGTCCGGTATCCGAACCTGACCGGACTTGAGGCCTATTTGCGCCGCACAGGCTGGGAAAACATAGGTTTAGAGCCACTACAATAGCGCCGCTTTTTGGCGACGGCCTCTGTTCGCCGTCGCGCTTTTCCGCCTGCGGGCATCCGGAACTGATTTTCGAGCCGGACCGCCTGCGTCAAATACGGATGCGAATTTTGCTAATTCTGCCTGTGCCTGAGGCGCTGGTTCGGTATGATTAGCGTCCCTTTCGAGGAGAACACGAATGAATGACAACTGGACTAATAATTTAGAACAGCCGCTCGAAGAGAAAGAAGAGACCACCAGCCGCCGCCAGGCGCTGCAGTCTATGCTCGGTTTCGGCGGTTTGGTGACCGGTGGTGCAATGCTTGGCGCATGTGCTCCGCAGTCTGCCCCGGAGCCTGCTGCTCCGCCGCGTGAATCACTGAACTTCGGTGATCCGGCTCAGAGCCTGCGCTCTTTCTGTAAGCTGACCGGCAACCTGGATCCCACGCAGGAAACTCCGGGCTGGTTCGGCGGTATGGTGTTCGGTGACACCCGTCGCGATCGTCCGTTGAAGCCTCTGTTCGGTGTTCAGGGCTTTGGTGTGAACCGTATCGAGCCGCAGGCCGATGGTTCCTTCCGCGTATTCAACCGCGAACTCGCGTTCTATACCGACCCGAAGACCGGCAAGATCATCGATAAGTGGAAGAACCCGTACACCGGTGAAATGTGCGATGTGAAGCCGATTCACAACATGACTGTGAACGCACACCTGGTTGTCAGTGAAAAATTCGGTCCGGCGATTGCGATGGACTTCGACGGTCATCTGATGGAAGTGCCGTTGCCGCTGGGCTGGGACGTATGGCCGCACAACGACCGCGTGTTCTCTACCTTTGAAGTTCACACTGCGTTCCCGAACGAACTGAAAGTCGACAAATGGCCGCGCGAATCTGCCGGTCCGGTTCTGCGTATCGCGGAAATCTTCCAGCGTGCTGCTGATCTGGCAGATCTGGAAAACCCGGAAACCACCAGCACCTACTTCGACGGTACCTGGACACGTGTTGGTCCGTGGCTGCCGTGGATGCGCATGGGTCAGACCGACGGTTCTCTGTTGTTCCGTACCTTCATGAACAAACTGGAAAGTGTCGAGCAGTTGCCGGCTGATCTGCTGGCTGCCGCACGTGAGCGCTTCCCGGATTACTTCCAGGCACCTCCTCCGGAAACCTGGGGTGGTCCGAACGACTCAAGCTTCAGCGTTTACGCTAAAGAAAATGAGCCGCTGCCGCCGTTGCCGGAAGACGAAGCCAAGTAAGAAGCAGCAGCTAACCGCTGCAATAAAGAATAAGCCCCCGCACATCTTCCGGTGTGCGGGGGCTTTTTTTATTGCCTGTTCAGATCAAGCATCAGCTATAGCTTCGCACTTTACATAACGAATGAATAAGTGCGTTGCAGCGATGGATAGCGTCGGGAACTGCTGCTAAAGTGTGACGCAGTTCACAAAAAAGTGAGCATTGCTTCAAAGTTCTACAGAGGCGGCTAACCGCCCGGAAAAAGCAAACCGATCTGTTCGGGCAATGCAGGGGAAGAAGTAACACGTGCGATTGCACAAAACTGCATAGAACAATATCGACAGTCGCGAAAAACCCTGCTTTATGCAGGGTTTTTTGTTGGCGCATTGTTTCCCGATGTTCAGCCCCTTTTCCCCGCTTATCTCCATCCCCACTGCCCTCTAGATTAAAGCCTCCATTGCAAAGGAGGTTTTTATGAAAAAATCAGTTCTCAAATGTTTTGTGTTGGCGGCGGTCTGTGTATCCGCGTTGCCCGTCACGGCCGGTGCGTCAACGGTCAGAATTCAGGAAGTCCTGTATGACGGCATCGGTTCCGACGCCGACGATGTGTTCACCGAGCTAAGCGGTACGCCGGGATTGTCGCTGGATGGTTGGTCGCTGCAGGGTGTGAACGGCAACAATGGTGAGGTCTACCGGACGCTGGCGCTGGACGGTGTAGTGATTCCTGAAGACGGATTGTTGCTTATCGCCACGTCATCCGCGCATGCCGGTCTGGCCGCTGTTGCCGATTTCTTCGCGAATGTCGATTGGCAGAATGGCCCGGATGCTGTGCAACTCTGGTTTGACGGTGTCTTGATGGATGCACTGCAGTACGGCGATGCGGGTTCGTTTAACGCCGGTGAAGGCTCCGCCGCATCATTGGCGGCTGCCGGTGAAAGTCTTTCCCGGGACATTCTTGGGACCGATACCGGCAATAATCTCGCGGACTTCGGGGCCGGTCTGCCATCGCCCGGTGTTGGTCCGGCTCCTGTGCCACTGCCGGCAGCTGCGTGGTTGTTGCTGTCAGCTATTGCGTCGACACGGTTGCTGCAACAGCGCCGCTGACTGAAGAATCTGTTGGCTGGACGATCTATAGGCGCACCAATCCGGCCCGGTCAATCCATCTGGCAGTCCTGCAGGTGGATTGGTTTCATTTTCCGCCTGCGGCTTGTGAGAATCGGTCATCCGAAAACACAGAGGAAAGTTCGATGTTCGCCAAGGCCCGTTATGCATTACTTGTTATCTCCCTGTTTGCAGGAAGTTTGCAGGCACAGGATCTGTCCGAGGGCGCCTTAAAAGAAGCGGACTTGATTTCCGGTCAGCAAACGTGGGAACAGTATTGCGCGTTTTGCCATACCTTGTTGGAAGGTCAGGCGGGTATTACAGGTCCGAACCTGTATGAGTTGTTCAAACGCAAGGTGGGCAGCAAGCCGGACTTTGCCTACTCGGATGCACTAAAGAACGACGGTAGAGAGTGGACCCCCGGGTTGTTTGCGCAGTATGTCCAGAATCCGGCTGCCACAATCCCCGGCAATGCCATGCCGTCTGTCGATATCCCCGCGGACAAAGTGGTGCCTTTGGTGGCCTATGTAATGCGCACCAGCAAATCGGTGAACTGGGACGAAGAGGCCAAATCAGAAAGCACCGCAAGCGGTCTTGATGCCTGGTTGCAGGACGTCAGACCCGAGTTCTGGTCGCTGTATATGGAGAACACCGTCAAGTTCACCATGCCTTATGAAGACCGCACCTACAGCTTTGTTGCGTACTTTAATGAAGACGGCACTATTACAGGTAACAACCGCGGCCTGACGGGTATCTGGCGACTGCGCGACAAGCGCAACTTCTGTTTCGCCATGCAACGCATGGCTCTGCATCCGGTAGAGTGGTTGCATTGTATCCAGCCGAAAATGCCGAAGAACTTCGAGTTCGGCAAGACAGTTCAAACGCTTTCACCCGTCAAGGACTACGACTTCTCGGTCGACGTCAGTTTCATCGAAGGCCGGCCGCATCCGCTGGAAGGGGATGCGCATCCTGACTACTGGACCTTTCTGTTTAACAACACGATGCGTTATGAAATCAAGGTCGACGGCGAGGTGGTTGTCGTAAATGCCCGTTTCCAGCGTGATGGCACGATCGACAGCCCGGAAGGGGTTGGCGGTAAGTGGTATACGAAGGGTGATGCGGGCAAGGATGACACTATGTGTTACACCTTCACGGGTGTTGCCGGTGCCGGCGGTGATCTGGACGAGTGTTTCGCTCTGGTTGTAATGTTTAATCCGCGGGTTGGTGCCCGCTGGCCCTCGAAGTTTGTGCAGGGTAACAGCTACTGGGCAGAAGTCTTTGAAGGTCGTTGAGACGCGGCAGGCTTAAATGCTTATGGAGAGCAAGATGAAAGGATTAACACGCATTCTGGTCGCTGCGCTGGCTACTGTTATCTCATTGTCAGCCCTGGCTGGCGGACATGCCGGTACCGCGCAGGCCGACAAGCAGCATGCTGTACTTGTCACCGGCGCCAACCGCGGCATCGGTCTGGAGTTTGTGAAGCAGTATGCCGACCGCGGTTGGCTGGTTATTGCCACCACACGCAAACCGGAGCAGGCGGAAGAGCTGAATGCATTGGCATCCGGCAACGACAATATTGTTGTCGAGTATCTTGATCTCACCGATCACGAAGGCATTGATGCTCTGGCTGAGAAATACAAGGATCAGCCGATTGACGTGTTGATGAACAATGCAGGCCTGATGAAAGGGCCGGACAAGGGGCAGATGGTCGGTAGCATCGACTACGACGACTTCATCTGGTTTTACCGTGTTAACGCTATGGGCCCGCTGAAGGTGTCGGAGGCTTTTTATCCGCACGTCAAAGCGAGCGAACACAAAGTGATGGCAGCGCTAACCACAGGTAAGGGCAAGAAAGGCATTCCGGTCCCCGGTTTTACCTTGTACAAAACCAGTAAGGCCGCTCTCGATTCTATCCAGAAAGAAATAGCGATCCGCTGGGGTCGTCAGGGCATTAAAGTAGTTACGCTGATGCCGGGCCGGGTGCTGACACATGGCGAGAAGCCGAATCCGCGCATGGCCTCTGTGCCGGTAGAAGACAGCGTTGGCGGCATGATTGCCGTAGTAGACGATCTCACGATGGAGCAGAGTGGCAGCACGATCCAGTGGGACGGCGAGCTGATCGAAGACTAGTCAGGCTTGACTCCGGAGCGGGGTTCAGACGCACAATGCTGAATCTGCTTCGCTGCCAATTGGGGGTGTTATGAAACTGCACGCTTTTCCGATTACGCCAAACAATCGCAAGGTTGTTGCCTTTATTAAGCATTTCGATCTGCCGGTCGAGATTCATCAGGTCAATTTCGCCAAGAAAGAGACTCAGTCTGATGAATTCTTCGCGCTAAATCCCATGCGTAAAGTGCCTGTGCTCGAGGATGGCGATTTCAGTTTGTGGGAGTCGAACGCCATTCTTTGTTATCTGGCGCAGAAGTTTCCGGAAACCGAATGTTTGCCTGAAGGTCTGCAGGCGCGGGTTGACGTAGACCGCTGGCTGCACTGGCAAAGCTGTCACCTGATGCCGCAGATGGGGCGTTTTAAAACCGGTGACGATACCGATCTGACTGTCATCAATCCGTTGTTTGATGTCCTGGAAGTGCAGCTAACCGGCAAGGAATACATCACCGGTAATTTGTCGGTGGCCGACTTCGCGATTGCGGCCTACCTGATGACTAGCCTGGGCAACAAGCTGGATTACAGCGGACACCCGAATCTGGCCGCGTGGCGCGACCGTATGGCCGGTTTAAAAGGTTTTGTTGAGTCTGAAGTGAAGATGCCGCCCCGCCCGGCCGGTTAACTTTTGCTGAACTAGTCCCGGGGGATCTATGGGGAAAGACAATCAATCAGCCGGAGCCGTTCCGGCATCAGAAACCACGCCGGCTTTTCCGCTATTGCCTTTCTTCCTGCTGACCTACGCGATCAGTTGGTCCTTCAGCGTTCCGCTGCTCCTGTCTATCAAAGGCATTATTCCGGTTTCACTGCCGCACGAACTGGAGTGGGTGGCAGCCTTCGGTCCGAGTATTGCGGCGTTTATCGTTGCGAAGAAATACTGCGGGCAGGCAGGTGTTGATTGGTTGTGGGCAGGCATCAAACGTTGGCGCGTCAGCCCGTTTTGGCTAGGTTTCTCCATTCTCAGTCCCTTTGTATTGCTGTTGATTGCAATGGTGATGTTCCGGATGCGGGGCGATGCCTGGCCGGACTTCAGCAGCGACACCTTCCTGCAGGTACTGACCGTTGCCGGTTTATTCAAGCTGATTGTGGTCGGCGGTTTGATTCAGGGTGTCGGTGAAGAGCCGGGTTGGCGCGGTATTGCCACGCCCGTTTTGCGCAGTCGCTTTGGTCCCCTGCTTGCTTCTCTGGCGCTGTTCCCTGTCTGGCTGTGCTGGCACCTGCCGCAGTTTTTGTCGCGCGACGGTTTCGGCCCGGTGCAATTCGTTTTGTTCGGTCTCGGTATTTTGTCGGCAACTTTCTGGTTCACATTGATGTGGGACAAGACCCGCAGTGTATTAACCGCAATTTTCTGGCACACCTTCGTCAACATTGCCCGTAATCTCGCGTTGGCAATGTCGCCGGCTGTGTTTATGAGTTTCAATATGCTGATTACCCTGGGTGCACTGGTGATCCTGGCCTACTGGTTGATTGCCCGGCCGAAGTAGCCTTGCTCTATAAAAAAGTTCAGTGCACAAATATTCCGTGCACAAAAAAGGGCCGGTTTAACCGACCCTTTTTTGTTCAGCTCTTTATTCTATTCAGTAAGAAAAGCTCTAGACGAACAACTCTCTGTGATCCGCGAGGAAGTCGTCGATTGAACGGGGTTCACGCCCCAGCAGCTCAGTCATTTTCTCATCGGCCTTGTGGGTGATCATGCCGGCAGCGATACCGCCAAGCTCGCCGGTTACCGCTTCAACGCGCCAGGCCGGGAAGCCGACCTTGGCGAGCACGCCTGCATAGGCATCCATCGGCGGACTGACGTGAGTGTATTCGCGGCCAAGCACCTTACTGAAGCGGGCGGCAATTTCGCCCATGTTGATCAGTTCCGGACCACTGATGTCATAGCTTTGGTTCTCATGACCGTCTTCTGTCAGTACTTTGGCGATCACCTCGCCAACGTCACGCAGGTCAGTGGCCGCGACGTTGCCGTCGCCGGTGGGCATCACGATATTGCCCGTCTCTTTGATCTTCGCGGCACTGCCGACGAACAGCTGCATGAAGAACGTGGGGCGGATCATGGTGTAGGTGATGCCTTTGTCGCGAATATAGTCTTCAACATTCACATGCATCTTGGTGACGATGGTCGTACAACCGGGAACCGACTCCATTGAAGACAAATACACCAGGTGTACACCTTTCTCTGCACAAACATCGGTAAACTGCTTTTCCAGTGCTTCCTGTTCTTCGACATTGGGCATAACAAGGAAGGCCTTATCGACACCGTCGAGCGCTTTTTCCAATGCGGCGCGGTCTGCTATGTCGCCTTCGATCAGTTCTGCGCCCATCTCTTTCAGCCCGGCAGCTTTGCCTGCGTCACGAACCAATGCGCGAAACGGCACGCCTTGTTTGGCCAATTGTTTGGCTACTTCTCCGCCGGTCTTGCCGGTAGCTCCGGTTAACAGAATCATGCTGTTTCCTTTGATACTAAATCCGCATCATCAAAACATCGTCTTGGGCATACGGTTGTGGTTGTTAGGTTTGGCGGGCAATTATGCCACGCCCCAACGCTTTCCAGCGTCCGGGAACCCGAACCACTGAAAAATGGTCTATTCTGTAGTCACTTGTAAAGTTGCTTAGAAAAGTAACAGGTGGTGCAGGATGCCTAACCCCCTGATTAAAAATACGGTTTTTATGCTCCTTGCGTTGCCGGCACTGCTGTTTGTATTGCCCGGCGCGGCAGATAACGTTCAGGGTACTGACGGCAATGACGCGATTGCGGGCAGTGCAGGCGCGGACGAACTGCAGGGTAACGACGGCGATGACGATCTGGTCGGTGGCAAGGGCGATGACGATCTCACCGGCGGTGCAGGCGATGATGCTTTGAGCGGTGGCGAGGGCGATGACGTCTTAGTGGGTGGACCCGGCACCGATGACCTCTGGGGCGGCCCCGGCGCAGACCGTTTTGTAATTGACGTGCCTGCCGGTGCCGTTGCGATGCCTGAAGCTCCCGACAGAATTTTCGACTTCCGCCCGGAAGAGGGTGATGTGGTTGTGCTGCGCTACGTTAATTTATCCGACCGCAAGATGGGGATGGAAAACATCTACCTCAACTCCCGCGGCGAGCTGCGCATGACTATTTCGGATCCCGACGGTGACGGGTTGGTCAACATCTTCCGCAGCGATATGGAATTCAAGTACGAAGTTGACGACCGCGAGGTTGTGCTTCGCTTCAATAAGACGTTTTGATTCGTCTTTAGCGGCTAGTCTGCAGCCACTTCGCGCAGCTCCGCGTCATCCAGCTTGTAACGGTTCAGAATAAAGATACTGCTTACGTGCAGTACCGCAGGTACTACAACATACGCGAAAGCGATCCACTGATTCACCTCATCCGTCTGCTGCGGCATGCTGCCATCACTGGTTTCCACAAAGCCGATTAAAGACAGGAAGGCCAGGAACAACGCTGAGCCCAGCGCGTTGCCAACCTTATCCACTGCCGAGTACACCGATGACAGCGCACCTTCGCGGCTAATGCCCGACTTGATGCGATCGTAGTTAATGGTGTCTGTCAGTACCGAGAAAGACATCAGGATAAAGCCGCCGTTAAACAGGCCAACGCCTACTGCTACCAGATAGACGATCCACAGCGAGTCTTTATCGGCCAGGAAATACGCCTGAATACAGATGGCGTAGAGGAATAAACACCATTTGTAGACGGTCATTTTGCCGAAGCGTGCGGACGCCCACACCAGTAAGGGCATCGACAGAATAGACGCAACAGAGATCACGATGATCCAGACCGCGATTACAGTTAGCGACTCGGCGCCCAGACCCATCGCATAGCCGAAGAAGAACAGGCCGCCGGCATAGCCGATACCGGCACTGATGTACTGAATAATGTTTGCCGAAATGAGCGTGACAAAGGGTTTATTCGCCCAGGCAACCTTGAGCTGCTCCAGCAGCGGCACAGCGACTTCAGCCGGCTTGGTGCCGCGTGCTGATGCCGTGCCGAAAAATACCCACAGTGTTGAAACGGCAATGCAGCCGCCAACGACAAGGGCCATCTTGTGATAACCCTCTACAGCCGAGCCGCCACCGGCGATGGTCGAGGCAATGATCTGCGGTGCCAGTGCGCCACCGATCAGCAGACCGATAGCCAGTGCTGCGTTCCGGAAAGAGAGAATGGTGGTGCGTTCATCCGGGTCATCGGACATTTCCGACGCCATCGTCAGATAGGGCACCGAGAACATCGAGTACCCGGTGTTAAGAATCAGATACACGATCGTCATGTAGGCGAACAGGATCTGATCCTGAATGTCGGGTACGAAAAACAGGAACAGGAAGCTTAAGGATGCGATCAGTCCGCCTGCGAGAATAAACGGGCGGCGCCGGCCCCAGCGGGTATCTGTTTTGTCGGACAGAACGCCGGCGATCGGGTCTGCGATAACTACCCAGATCTTGGCGATCAGAATAACCAGACCGGCCAATGCCGGTTCCAGTCCGAGCACGGTGGTCATGTACAGCGGCAGTATCAGTGCCGGGGTGTCGCGGAGTATTTGTCCGCCGATTTGTCCGGCACCGTAGCCGAAGTAAGCCGAAACCGGCAGCCGGCCCTCAGGCCGTTTGAATAGCGCCACTATCGCGTCCCCGCAAAATATGAAGCCCGCACCATAGCAAACTATGGAGCGGGCTCATAACTGTCAGGGGGCAACTTAGCTATCGGGGGTTATAGCGTGGTCAGTTTTCCTATTGGTACTGCTTTAGTGCGCATATGAGAACTGCATGCCGCACATCCGGTCGTTGCGGTTGACGACGAAGTAGTGCGGTACGCCAAACAGGTCGCGTGGCGGCAGTGCGTAGGTGGGTGTGTCGTCACCGGTAGCGTTGTTGCAATAGCCTTCGATGGTCCAGTTGGCGTTGCGGACACCGGCACGCAGGTTCAGGTTATTGCGGTCACCGATGTAGCCCACATTCGCTTCGTCAATGTACTGCTTGCTGCGGTATGAGTAATCGGCGCGGCCGGTAACTGCCCAGTCGCTGTTGCCGACAGGGATGTTAAGGCCGAGGCCGGTCACCAGAGCGTGCCGCGACTGACCGATAACGGTTTTTCCGGAAATGTCACCGGATGAAGTGCCCAGAGGACCGTTGCAGTCGAGTCCGATTTCCGCGCAGTCAGAGAAGCCGAACATGGTGCTGACGTTGCCCTTTTTGTATTCGGCATCGTTGAAGGCATACCCGATGTTCCAGGTCAGCCAGTCGAGCAGCAGATAGGTGCCGTCAATTTCAAAACCTTTGATTTCAGTTTCGGCGACGTTGGTAATCAGGCTGACAGTGCTGTCGACTGCCGAGCGGCCGACAACCTGCTGATCGGTCCAGTCGATAAAGTACACCGCACCCGACATGATCGCGCGGCCGCCCCAGAAGGTGTATTTGCTGCCCAGCTCGTAGGTCCAGTTTTTCTCAGGTTCGTAGGTTGAGCGCTCCGGCTCGGCACCCGGGTTGAAGCCGCCTGATTTCACGCCTTTGGCGGCGGAGGCATAGACGAGCAGGTCATCCGCAGGTGTCCACGACAGGATGAAACGGGGGGTGAAGAACGTGAAATCTTTAGCCTGATAGCCTGTCGGCGGCTTGTTGTCCGGGAAGTTGTTCTCGGTCTGGTTGGCAGACTTCTCTTCACGCGTGTAGCGGCCTTCCATTGAGAAGTTCCAGCTGCTTAGGAAGTCGAAGCCCAGTGAGCCGTAAAGTGAGTAGAACTTGTTGTTGATCAGCGTGGTGCTGTCATCCATCAACGGACCGGCGATTGCAACGATCGCGCCACTGCTGGTGGTCAGGTCGGTGTCGGACATGCGGGTGCTGACGTCGGTGAAGTCTTCGTTGCTGAAGTACATGCCAGCGCTCCAGCTCAGCCAGTCTTCGTTGCGTGACTGAATGCGCAGGTCCTGACTGAATTCATCGCGGTCTTCGCGGAAGCCGACCAGTGTGTTGGCGATGAGCGGCGCGTTCAGCAGAGGACCGTTGTAGTAGGTGCCGAAGCCGTCAGGGTCAATGGTGTCGCAAATAGCAGAGCGGCGTTCCGGACGACAGGTATTGAAGTCACTCAGTGTGGTCAGCTTGCGTTGCTGGTAGCCGGTCAGGCTGACTAAAGAGAAGCTATTGAAATCCCATTGCAGGTTCAGTGAACCGCGGAAGGTGTCGCGGTCACCGCCATAGGCGTTGGGGTCGGCGCTGAAGCTGTCGGCAACGTCTTTGATCTCGCCGTCGAACAGCTGGCCGAGACAGTTACCGCCACCGGCGCCCGCCTGATAAGGGTTGCAGAAGATGAGTGTGCCCACACGGCGCGGATCATCGTCGGTGATCTGGGTAACGGGTGAGGCGGTTTGAAAGTCATTCTGCACGGTCACTGACAGCAGCGCTTCAAATGACTCTGTGACATCCCAGAGCAAGCCGAGGCGTGCGTATTTTGATTCAACGGAACCGAGTTTCTTGCCGTTGATTGAATTGTCAAAAGTGCTGCCGGTTTCGTTGTGCGCAGCGTCCAGTCGCAAGGCAAGACTGTCCGCGACCAGTGGTGCAGAGAAGTAGCCGTAAATGCCACGGCGGTCATCGGTGCCTGCGGTCAGGCGGCCACCAAACTCGTTCTCGTACGACGGTTTCTTGGTGATGTAATTAATCGCACCGGCAAAACTGTTACGACCGTAAAGTGCGCTTTGCGGTCCTTTGACCACCTCAATACGTTCCAGTGCGTCGGCGTTGAATGTTTCTGTACCACTGAAACCCGGGGTGTAAACGCCATCAATAAATGAAGCGACGTTTACCTCGTCGAGACCGCGGGTCAGTTGCGACATGCCGCGAATGGTGACGCGGTTGGCGGTGAGTGCGCCGGTAGTCTGGAAGTCCATTGCCGGGGTCTGATTGGTCAGACCTTTCAGGTCGAGAATGTTGCGCTCGATGATCTGGTCGGCGTTAAAGGCGCTGATTGAGATCGGCACGCTTTGCAGCGACTCTTCGCGCTTGCGGGAGGTGACAACTATTTCCTCAAGACGATTGTCGGCGGCGTAGCCGGCATCGTTTTCCTGTCCTTTGGCGGGTAGTGCGGTAACAAGGGTCGCCGCGAATAGTCCGGCCGCAAGCGGCAGGCGAAGCAGTTTATTCAAGGAGGGGCTCCGGAATGGTCTGTAACGTGAGAAAAGGCTGGTCGAAGACTAGCTTGTAATGGTAGTATGACAACATGACATCGCCTTGCAAGTTGTTGCATACAAGTTGGGCTTCCGCGCTCCCCATTGGTATAGAGACATGACCCTCAAATCCGATTTCATCATTGACGAAACCATCCGCACACCCCTGTACATGCAGGTCTACACGGCCCTGTATCAGTGGATCCAGCAGGGTCGCTATCAGCCGGGCGACAAACTCGAGTCAGAGGCAGGCTTGTGCAAGTTGTTTGGCGTGTCCCGTATCAGTGTGCGCCGCGCTCTGGAAATGCTGTCCAACGAAGGCTGGATCGAGTCCCGTCAGGGTAAGGGCAGCTTTGTTACCGATCGCAAACCGGACTTGCCGTTCAAGGCTGGTATGAATGAACGCATTCATATTTCCGATAAGTATTCAAAGCTCAGCACTACCAAGCAATTTATGTACGGCCTGGTGCCTGCCGATGCCAAGACAGCTGTTGATCTGGGTATTGATGAAGGCACGGACGTTATTCGTGTCAGCTACGTGCGCGAGATGAAGGGTGTCCCGATGGGCTACATCGAGTCGTTCTTTCTGGCTGACCTGGGTGTTGATTTCACTGCCGATGATTTCAAGAAAGCCACTTCCTTAACTGTGCTGGCGAACAAAGGTATCGCTATCGCCGGTATCGACAACCTGTTTGGCGCTGTATTGGCAGACGCGCGCTTCTCGCAGTTGCTGCAGGTTCATGTGGGTGCTCCGTTGGTGCGCACCAAAATGAGCTTGCTGGACGAGAACAATAAGCCGCTGGCGCGTATCCGCGGCTTCTGGCGTGCCGACAAGTATGAGCATCACGTCTATATGGCCCGTGATGCACAGACGGGTGCACCGAAAAACATTTCACCGAATCTCTGATATCTGCCGAGCTGACCGCAAAGATGAATATATCCCCGCTGACCGGTGCCCTGGGTGCCGAGATTACCGACGTTGACCTGTCCGCAATTACTGATGCCGACTGGGCGGATATTCATCAGGCATTTCTGGATTATCAGGTGTTGGTGTTCCGTGATCAGGAGTTGAGCGAAGAGCAGTTTGCAGCGTTTGGCAAACGGTTCGGCAAGCTGGAAGTGGAGCCGTTTTTGCCGTTTAAATCGGAAACAGTTGAGGGTGTGTACTATCTGCGCGGTGCGCCGCGTGACGGCAAGAAGCTGTCGACCCAGAAGCTCGGTTGGCACATGGATCATAGTTATCAGCAGAACCCCAGCCTCGCCGCGATGCTGTATGCGGTCGATGTACCTGACGTGGGTGGCGACACGCTATTTGCCAGCAGCTATGAAAGTTATGAAGGTTTGTCGGACGCTATGCAGGACATGCTTGCTGACAAAACTGCCGTTCATGACGTGCTCCAGTACGGTATTAACTCGGGGCACAACTCAATCGCCACGGTAGAAAGTATTGAGATGCTGGCGAAAATGCGTGCATCCCGACCGCCGGTGGAGCATCCGCTGATCTGCAATCATCCGGAAACGGGCAAGCCCATGTTGTACATCAATAAGGCGTGGACTGTCGGCATCAAGGAATTGCACAAAGAAGAAAGCGACGCTTTGGTGCAGATGTTGTTCGCTCATTCACTGCGTGATGTGTATCAGTGCCGCGTGCGTTGGCAGAACAAATCACTGTTGGTGTGGGACAACCGTGCTGTGCAGCACAGTCCTAACTCCGATTACACCGGTAAGCGCGAAATGATGCGTCTGGCCATCCATAGTGACTGGGTTCCCGGCAGCGCATAAGTGTCATCAGTCGGAGAGAAACTAGGCCCGGTGTATCTGGCACCGGGTATTACCCGTGCCAACGCTATCGTTAAGTTGTATGCGTCGTTTATAACCGTGGCGATGCTGACGGGCATGAACTTCCTGCAGGGTTATGTGCTGACCGAGCACCTCGGCGTGCCGCGTGGGCAACAGGGGACCTTGTCCGGCGATCTGTCGTTCTGGACCGAAGTTGTCGCTATTCTTCTATACAACCCGATGGGTGTGCTGGCCGACCGGATCGGCCGCCGGCCCTTGTATGTGTTCGGCATTCTTATGGTCGGTCTGGGTTACGGGCTGTATCCTTTTGCCACTTCCGTACCCGAGTTGTTGGTGTACCGTCTGGTATTCGCTGTTGGTCTGGCGGCCACGACCGGCGTTATTGCAATTCTCGCCAACGATTATCCCCTCGACCGTTCCCGCGGCAAGCTGATTGGTTTCTCCGCGATGTGCAATGTCGCAGGAACGATCTTTATGGCCAGCCTGGTGGCGCGTATTCCACTGCTGACCGCTGCGCAGGGTTTTGATCCGGTCATGGGCGGCAAAATCATGTACTTGTTTGCCGCTGTTCTTTGCATCGTTTCCGCTGCGATCTTTTACCGCGGTCTGGCTCCGGGCGTTCCAGCTGATATCTCTAAAGATGTAAAGGGCCGCGCGTCTGTCGGCGAGCTTCTGCAAAGCGGTATCAAAGCAGGAGCCAACCCGCGCATTGCACTGTCATACGCAGCGGCATTTGTGGCCCGTTCCGATATGGTGATCAAGGGCATGTTTCTGGCGCTCTGGGCGATTCAGTCCGGTCGCGATATGGGGCTGCGTCCCGACGAGTCGATGGCACGCTTCGGCATCATGTACGTTGCAATGTATGCCGTAAGTTTCTTTTCCGCGCCGTTGTTCGGCTGGTTTATTGACCGCGTAAACCGGGTGACGGTAATGATGGTGGCGCTGGGTATCGCGGCAGCGGGGTACAGCTGCGTGATTCTTCTCGATACGCCGCTGGACATGTCGGCTATGCCTTACTTAATGCTGATGACTCTGGGTAGTAGCTGCATGATCAAGGCCTCGCTGGCGCTGGTCGGTCAGGAAGCCGAAGCACGCACCAGAGGGTCTGTGATTGCGTTCAATAGTTTCTGCGGCGCCATCGGTATTCTGCTGTTTTCGTCAATCGGCGGCCGGTTATTCGATCAGGTTGCACCCTGGGCACCGTTTGTGATGCTGGGTGTCTACCAGTTCCTGCTATTTCTGGTGGCAGGAGTGGTCCGCATTACCGCACCGGGCAAGCAGCCGCAGCCGGTTGCGGCTAGCTAACCACCTGCAGCGAAGCTTCTTCTTCGGCTTTAATAAGCGGCACACGTTTATGCACCCAGTTCTTCGGATCGCTTGCATGACCGGGGCAGGGCAGCACCCGTACACGGGTGTGCTTGACTGATTCAAGCTCAGCGGAATCAATTTCACCGTGTTTGGCAGCGTACTCAGCGGTCATCTTCCGCACTTGTGCCAGGGTTCTGTCGGCATCAACCAGCAGCTCTTCATTAAAGGGCGCGGGCAGTTTCGGCTGCGTGGTTTTCAGTACCACGTAGTCTTCGTCCTGAACCTGATCCTTGGTCATATCCAGCAGCGCGGCGTGTTCTTCTGCGGTGGCGCCGCGCACAGTGCTGCCGTCGGGCATCTGAGTTTCATTCTTCGGCATCAGCATGATCATGTAGATCATGCAGTTCAGTTCGTCGACAGGGGTGACGTAGGCCGTAACGATCTGTGGGGGATATTCCGGCTGATAATTGGTGTTCCGCGAAACCGAACTGATCACGTGGTATTCCATCATCAGTCCGGTGTGCTCATTGTGACCGCCGTCCGCATCCCAGGAGGCGTGAAAGGCTTTAACGTAGGTGTCGGTTAGTTCGTGATCGATGATCGTCACGCCTTTGGGCAGCCATTTGGCGAATTCGTGGATGTAATGCACGTGGCAAGGGTCGTTGTAGTTTTCGTGCATCCGCATGTAGCTGATGTCTTTGCCGCGGGGGATGACACCGCAATGCCAGTCGCCGCTGTCGTACTCGGGCATGATGTCAGGGACAGGCGGGCGTTCCTCATCAGACTGCAGGCCGATGTAGACAAACAGCAAGCCATATTTCTCTTCAACCGGATACGAGGGCACGCGGGCGCGCTTGGGCGGTTCTGTCGGTGTTTTCGTGCCTGCCGGAATCAGTTTGCACTTTCCGTCTGCCGCAAATTCCCAGCCGTGTTGCGGGCACATCACGCCACCATTTTTGCATTCGCCGACCGACAGAGATGCTGCGCGATGCACGCAGAGATCGCTGAGGCAATGCGCCTGTCCTTCGTCGTCTCTGAACAGCACCAGGTCGCAACCGAGAATGGTTGTCTTCAGTGGTTGATCGATGAGATCGCCGGCTAAGGCGGCGGCGTACCAGTTATTGATGTGCATGTTGATGCCTCAAGAAAGCCTGCAATGATTGTAATATGTAATTACATATAAAATAAAGGGCGGCTGAAAGGCCTGTTCTGCCTTGGCTTGACGACCTCAGCCGCTGCGCCGTCGGAAGTCGTGCAACGGTCACCACTTGTTCTGCACCATTCTGTAACGTGCAAAAAATAGTTCGACAAACATCGCTCAGTAGATGCGTATGTAACTAACCGCAGCGCTGTTGTAACAGTGTGTAATTTCTGCGGTCAGTTCAAATCGTTTTTTTTAATTGCGCCGAAGTTCTTCCTGACAGCACAAGCAAACAGGAGAGGACTTATGAAAAGCTTGAGTCATAAAGCGAGACTGTTCGGCGCCACAATCGGCGCGGTAGTCATCGCGATTGTGCTGTCCGCATGCAGCGATAGCGCTGATGTGCAGTCGGAACTAAGAGTGTTGCATGCCGTAGCTGACGCGCCGCGGGTTAATGTCTATGTCAACGAACGGTTGGTTCTGGAAGAGGTCGACTACCGCGAAGGTTCCCGCTATTTGTCGGTGACGCCGGGTACCGGCGATGTTCGCGTTGAAGCGATCGTGCCGGGCGGCAACCTTGATGTTATTGATGCCAGTGACGTGCCGTTCGAGTTTGGCGCAAAGGCGACAGTCATCGCCGTCGGCAATACCGAAGCGGGTACTATCGCGGCCTGGTTGATCGAAGACCCCGTAGAACCCGTTACAGCCGGCTCGGCAAGGGTGCAGGTGCATCATGCTGCTGACGGTGTTGGCGAGGTCAATGTGATCGTCACTGGTCCGGATGTGCTCATCGGCGATGCGTCCGCTCTGGATTCCTTTAGCTTTGGTGAAACCCTTGGCCCTGTTGAGGTTCCGGCAGGCGACTACCGCATCCGCGTGGCTACAGGCACTGCGCCGTTCACGGAAGACGATGTGGTGTTCGATTCGGGTGAGGTTGAGCTCACCGCCGGTGCCGATCTTGCTATTGCCGCTGTGCTAAATACTACCAATGGTTCATCGCCCGTATCTCTCGTTGTGCTCGATGGCTCGGGTGCTGCCGATTTGTTTGATGTGGACACCGTTGCAGAACTCCGGATTGTGCATAACTCGCCGGATGCCGATCCCGTCGATGTGGTTGTTGATCTGAGCGACACGATTGCTGTTGAAGCGCTGCCTCTGACCACCGGTTTGGCCTACGGTAAATTCGAAGACTATCAGGCAGTGCCGGCGGTCGATTATCTGGTGTCAGTAATCGATAACCATAGTCAGACGCTGGTGTTCGACTTTGAGGCGGGACTTGATGCCGGCCTGGCCTATACCGCTATCGCCAATGATGTTGCCGCCAACATTGAAGAATGGATTCTGGTGGATGATAAGCGCAGAGTCTTTACCGAAACCAAGTTGCGTTTGATTCACGGTTCTCCGAGTGCGGGTGTTGTTGATATCTATGTGAATGCACCTGATGTGCTGCCGGTTGCTGCTTCTCCGGCCATTCAGGATGTGCCTTTCGGCACGGAGACCGGCTTTGTTTCTCTGCCACCGGGCACCTACGATGTCTACGTGACGCCTGCCAACCAGCCGACTGTATTGGCGATCTCTGCGAAAGGGCTTGAGCTCGATGGCAGCGGCATTTATACCGCGATCGCGAGGGATGCCGAAGACGGCGGCGGTCCGTTGGGGCTGACACTGATGGATGACTTCGTACCTTAAGAAAAAGCAGTTATTTGCTTAAGAAAGCCCTGTTTCCGGACGGGGCTTTTTTATTTGGGTTGTTGTCCGTATTAAGGAACGCGTTCTGGCAGAATGAGCAGATGGCTACCGATCTCACTCAGGGTCCCGTAAGTGCGCATTTGCGGCGTCAGGCGACGCCGATGGCGTTTGGCCTGATTGCGATTATTTCTTTTGATGCTGTCGACCTGTTTTTCGTATCCAGGCTCGGCGATGAGCCGCTGGCAGCCATCGCGTTCTGCTTTCCGGTGCTGTGGTTACTAACCAGTGTGATTATCGGATTTGAGGCCGGTGCCGCCTCGGTCATCTCCCGTGCGGTGGGCAGTGGTGACACAGAGTCTGCACGCCGCCAGACGACCTACACAGCTATGCTGGCCGGTATCGTCATGGCGGTATTGGTAACGATCGGTCAGTTCACTATTGACCCGGTATTCCGTGCGCTAGGTGCGACCGACGAACTGTTGCCGCTGATCCGCGACTACATGAGCATCTGGTATTGGGCAGAACCGTTAAGTGCCGTGTGCTGGATCTGTCTGGCCTCGATGCGGGCCAGAGGGAACTCGTTGCTTGAGGGGCAGATTATTACGCTGGCAGCCGTTATTAATGCCATTCTCGACCCGATCATGATCTTCGGTCTGTTCGGTTTCCCGCGGCTGGAGATCGCAGGTGCAGCGCTGGCGACGCTGACCTCAACGGTGATCGTGCTGGTTGGCACCATCAGCTATTTGCACTTCAAGCTGCATGTGTTTGCCACGCCATTTGCGAAACTGGCGACGATCTTCAAGTGCTGGAAAGCCATGCTGCATGTTGGTGGTCCGGCCATGCTTACTAATACGATTGTGCCGATTGCCAATGCTATTACAGTTGCGATCATTGCAACTTATGGCGTGAATGCCGTCGCCGGCTTCGGTGTGGGTATTCGTATCGAACCGCTTATTCTTATTCCGTTTTATGCATTGTCAGCGGTGACCAGTCCGTTTATGGGTCAGAACTATGCCGCGGGTGAACTCAATCGCATGATGGAAGCGCGTAAAGTAATAGCGAAGTTCTGTATTTACTACGGACTGATCCTGACGGTCATTCTCGGCGTGCTGGCAGCGCCTCTGGCATCGCTGTTCAGTGAAACTGAAGCAATCACGGAAGTCGCAACGACCTATCTTTGGATTATGGCGATCAGTTATGCCGGTTACGGCATGGTAATGTCGGTGTGTGCCGGCTTTAACGGCATGGGCTTCCCGATGCCGGGTGTCGTGATTTCAGTATGCCGCGCGATAGTCGTGTTCCTGCCGCTGGCGCTGTTGCTGCAGTGGCTGATGGGTTTGAACGGGTTGTTCGTCGCGGGTGCGCTGTCCAATATTCTGATTGGTGTTGCCGGTTACAACTGGTTTGGCCGGCACATTCGTGTGCACCGGCGCAAACTGCGCGAGCCGCAGCTGTATTAGTTGTTGGCTGTCTGGAAGCGTTTGGCAATCCAGTAGTCGGCACTGACGTAGCGGCCACCACCAATGAACAACAGGACCAGCAGCATGATGAAGTAGGTCGCTGCAAATTCGATGCCGTTGTTCAGCACCACAAAGCTGCCGTTTTCGGTGAGCCACTCGTAGTTGCCGTGCTCTTTGAGAATGCTTTTCGCCCGGTCTAGTCTTTCCACGGCGCCGATGGTGCGTTCGGTTGCGAACAGACCATCACCTGTGGCGATAGCCAGCCAGCCGTTGGCCCAGTGCGTTGAAGCGGCCACAGCCATGGTGACCAGCAACGGGATAGATACCCAGCGCACCGCAAGCCCCAGAACCAGAAGGACGGCACCTATGGCTTCCGTGCCGGCAGCAAGGGCAACCATCAGTTCAGGAAAGGGCAGACCCAGACCCCAGTCAGGGTTGCCGAACCAGGCGACAGTGCTTTCAAAGTTGTTGAGTTTCATCGTGCCGGCCATCCAGAACACGGGCGCCAGATAGAGTCTTAAAGCGAGCGGCGCCAGCCAGTCGACTGCACGGGTGCTGTTCAGAAGATCCTGTGCCTGATTTGCGAGTTTGGCAACCATAAAGCGCGACTCCTCAAGAGAGTGTTGAAGGATGTGTTGTGGTGCTGTTTCTAGGGCTTGCGTGTCCCGGTGATGATGCCTTGTTCCCGCCACTGCGAAAGGATGTCCAGTCCGGCTTGAATGACCTGGTTATCGTCCGTCTGACCCATTTCGGCAGCAATCGTGTTCAACAGCACTCTGCCGGGTTCTGTCTCGTTGTCTTCAAGAAGTTGCAGCAGCCGGGCGCTTACCGGGTTCACGGTGTTGAATATCACGCGGTCTTCGGCATTGCGGAACACCAGGAAATGGCAGGGGCTGTCGAGCGGTTCAGCCGGCTGATGATCGACGCTGATCTGGTGAACCGGCCACTGATAGCTAAGCGGCCAGGCCAGTGATGACAGCACTGGAATGTTTTCCAGCAGGTCTCCATCAGGGTCAATGTCTGCATCGGACAAATCATCTGCGGCGACATTTAGCGCACCTTCAACCCACTCGTAATGGGCCAGTTCCGTCATATAAGGCGGGTCACCCGCTTGCGGTTCGCGTTCTTCGGCAAGATACAGGAGGAACTCCTGAGCGAGTTCGGTGAATAGCGGCGTCTGACTGGCATGATCGCGATAGAAGTCGCGGCATAGCCGGGTCCATGCATCGTCACCGCTTTCGTCGAGGATGTTTTTCAGGATGGGAAAGTAGCCCGCAAGAAAACCGCAGATGTTATTGAAGAACAGGTCGCGGTATACGCCCATGCGGCGGTCTTCGATGTCATCCGGCGCAGGCTGCGTCTCAGGGTCACGTATATGCGCAGCGAATGCCCGCTGCTTCCGGTGCAGGTCAGACAGCTTGGCGTTCATGACCTGCTCCTTTTGCGGTATCAACGTCCGACTGTATCTCTATGATCCTGTCGGCTTCCTCCAGCAGTTCGGCCAGAGGCGGCAAATTAAAATCGCGTTCTAATAATGTGGGAACAGGGCCGAAGCGCTGATAGGCGTCGGCGAGTAATTCATAAACGGGGTCGCAAACCGGTGCGCCATGCGTGTCGATGCGTAAGTCTTCGGCTTCAACGTAATGGCCGGCAACGTGAAATTGCACAACCCGTTCAGCCGGCATGGCGTCCATGTAGCTGTGTGCGTCATAACGGTGGTTAATGCTGTTGACGTAGATATTGTTCACATCAAGCAGCAGGTCGCAGTCGGCCTCTTCAAGCACTGCGCAGACAAACTCCGCTTCATCCAGTTCCTGATGGGGTGCCGCGTAATACGAAATGTTTTCCAGTGCTATCCGGCGTTCAAGTGCGTGCTGTACTTCTTTTACGCGGCTGGCTACGTAACCTACTGCCTCTCCGGTAAAGGGGACCGGCATCAGGTCGTAGAGATGGCCGTGATCACTGCAATAGCTTAAGTGTTCGCTATAGACGGGCACGTTGTGCTCGTCTAAGAAAGTTTTGAGTTGTTTGAGGAAGTCGTGGTCGAGAGGCTCGGGGCCTGCAATCGACAACGACAGGCCATGGCAGGCCAGCGGGTATTTTTCGAGCAAGCCGCGGAACTGTTTGCCGTAGCGGCCACCAACATCTATCCAGTTTTCAGGAGCAATTTCCAGAAAGCTGATTTGCGATGGCAATGCGTCGCAAAACTCGTCGATCAGGCCGCGTCTGAGACCAAGGCCCGCACCCTCCAGCCGGGAGGATACGGGCCTTGTTGTTTCAGGTGTTTTCTCCATCAGGAGACAGTACTAACGATGGGCTTATGCGTCACCGCCGCATTTGCCTTCACCGCATTTACCTTCACCGTCTTTCTTGTCGCCGCCGCAAGAGCCTTCACCGTCTTTCTTGTCGCCGCCACACTTGCCTTCACCGCAAGAGCCTTCATGGCCGCCGGCAGTCAGATAACCGCTGGTCAGTTCCTGCATGCCGAATACGCCTTCTTCCGCGGTTTCAGCATTAGCGATACCTGCAACACCGAGGCCGGTGATTACAGCAGCGCCAACAGCAATTTTCATTTTAGATTTAGACATAGCTTCGTTTCTCCACTAAAGGTCATTGGAAGTTAATCGCTAACTTCAGGGTTCCGGCAGGGCCGGCATGTTGATGAGAACATCACGGCCGTGCCGCGCCTTCCTCACCGGAAAAGTCCGTTGCAGCCTGAAGAAGAACCTGGTCAAAGTCCTGCTCCGGACAGACGCTGCAGCGGGTTATTCGTGTTGACATTGAATATTTCTAAAAAGTTTCCCTAAAGATTCCCTTGTATAAGAAATATCGCAAGAAAATATCAATAAATCTGGCGCCATTCGGCGTGATTTAACGGTTTCCTGCGCATCCTGAGGCGTTTCGGCCGTTGGCCGGACAGTATAAAAAGAGGTAATGGCGCGCAAAAAATGCCTGAAACCGATTGCGCTTAAAGCGCGAATAGCTTGTTGGAACAAGGGATTTATCGACAAACAGATTATCTAGAGGACAGCGCCACATGGCTGTCTTATAAGGAGTTCAGCAATGAACCGCATGACAGGTAAGACAGAAATTCTTAGCGATACGTTTTCAGAACATGAGCTGAGCGGTGGCTCGGCGGTGTCTTTCCCCGAAGGGGCGGGTGCAGAGAAGGATCAGAACCTGCGGCCGGAGGCCATCCGCGTTCGCGATGCGCTCCATGCCAGGGGTTTGGAAACCCCTTTGCTGCCGTCCGCGCTGACCCGCGATGAGCAAAAGGAAAAGATTGAGGCTCATTTTCGCGAAATTATGAAGGTGCTGGCGCTTGATCTGCGCGATGACAGTCTGTGCGATACGCCGCGTCGGATTGCGAAGATGTACGTGCAGGAGATCTTCTCAGGCCTGAACTACGTCAACTTCCCGAAGCTCACCGTTATCGAGAATAAGATGAACGTGGAGGAGATGATCAAGGTCGCTGATATTGATCTGTCGTCTACCTGTGAACATCACTTCATTACCATCGACGGCACTGCTTCAGTGGCTTACATTCCCAAGTCGAAGGTGATTGGCCTGTCGAAGATCAATCGCGTGGTGCGCTTCTTCGCACAGCGTCCGCAGGTGCAGGAGCGGCTGACCGAACAGGTGTTGGTCGCGTTGCAGACACTGCTGGAGACAGACGATGTGGCTGTGCATATATCTGCCAAACACTATTGCGTGAAGGCGCGTGGTGTTATGGATGCCAACAGCGAGACCTCGACCACGGCTCTGGGTGGTGCGTTCAAGTCCAACCCGGATACCCGCAAAGAGTTTTTGCTGGGTCTGCGTAACTAGACGCCCAGGCGCTCGTAATAAAAAAAGGCCCGCAACTGCGGGCCTTTTTTGTTTGTCCATATTTTTGTCTTCATTGACTGATGTTCTGCATCAATTTAGCCAGCGCCGCTTCCGGATTATTAATGTATTTCGGGTGAGCTGCCTGAGCGCATTTCATGTAGTCATCCGGTAACTCGCTCACACGCTCCATTTTCTTGCCATCGGCCTTACTCATCATATGGCCCGCATGTTCGCCCATCTTCATCCACGGTTCCCAGCGAAGAATGTTAGTAAAGCTGACGGAGCAGTCGGCGGATGCGAGGTTTTTGTTCGTAGCATCAGTTAAAGAGCCGCTCACAGTGGTGTACAGATTGAGCTGGATGGTTGGTGCTGTCGGCTTCGGGAACTTGATGGTTGCCTCGACTGAGGAGGGGATCCACATACTGTCATCCCGGATTACAGCAGGACCAAGGCTGTTGTCGTAGTTGCGAATATAGTCCTTCAGACCTTTGCCCTCAGGCGGTGTCAGCCCGTTTTCAGTCAGACGCCTTACTTCAGGACCAAGGCGTACCTGACGTACTTTATTGGTTTCGCCGGTGTAAGGATTATTGAATTCTGTCAGCAGTTCACCAGTTTGCAGATCGGTGTAGTAGGTCAGCTCGAAAAACGCGATCAGAAAGCTGTCATCCGGCTGTCGGTAGTACTTGTGAAACATGCCGACTTTCATGCCGTACAGAGGTTTCGCGACCGCATCGACGACACCGTAACGAACACCATCCATCCACCAAATGATGAGGCGGTCGTCATGACTGCCGGCAAGCCGGACGTAGGTGTTCAGCAGATCGCTCTGCTGCAGAGATGCGGCTGCGCTGAGCGGCAGCGGGCCGGCGATCAGACTTCCCAGTCCGCCCGCAACTATGTGTCGTCTGGTGATCAATTCAGCAGTTAGCTGGTCTTAGCTAGTCCAGGCCGCTGCCAGAAACATGCCGATGATCGAGAAGAAGCCGGCCGTCCAGACAATCGAGCGGGCGCCATCTTTATTCTGGATATAGAAGACACCGTGCAAAATGCGGCAGACCAGAAATACTCCGGCAATGACGTCGATGACAGTCTGATTAGCGCCGACAAACTGAGCCGTTAGTACCGCGGCAGCGTAGGGTGGAAACGCTTCGTAACTGTTGACCTGTGCCCAGTTGGCGCGTTGCGGCCAGCCTTCCAGTTTGTCCAGCCACAAGCGCGGCGTTTCATTGTCGTATCCTTTGGCGCCGAACTTGGCAGCGCCAACCCAGACCAGTGGCAAACAGGCGACCAACAAGATCGTCCAGAGAGCAAAAGTCATGCGGAGTCCTCCATTTCTGTATTCCCGGAGTCGCCGTCTTTACGTTGACTGCGAAACACCCGGGAGAAAACCAGCGTAAGACCGGTGATGAGCGACATCACCGCGAACACAGCTTCATATGAAGTGGTGTTTTGATGAATGTTGGCGAAATGCAGATAGAGTCTCAGGATGGCCAGTGAAAGGTTGGCCACGAAGATTACAGCCACGAAGATCATCAGCCACAGCAGTTGCCGGAACCATTGCCCGGCAAACTCCTTGAAGCGCGGGCCGAGAAACATTCTCAGTCGTACGCAAACGTAGTAGATGAAACCCGTGCCGATCCCCAGCAGGGCGGCCGCCCAGTAATGAGCCATACAGAAATTCCGTTGCTGCAGCTAAGCGAAGCTTAGCTTTCGCCTTCTTCTTTTTTCTTGTCTTTGCGGGTCGCGAGGACAAAGGCTACAAGGCAACCTAGTGCAACGAGTACGGCGAACGCCGATACGACTACGTCCATGATGTGTTTCTCCAGTGCTGTCTGTTAACTGATTATTCGCATCCCGTTAAGTTTCGGATGCAGACTACCCTCCCAGAGTATCACAGCGGTATTGCAGCAATGATGTGTCTGCGCCGGATGCATTGCGGCTGATGTCGGGGTTTCTGCTTATACTTCAGATGTACAGTGCGAGGCACGCTATAGAAACAGACCTCGGGGAGTAGTGCGATGTTGTTCAGTTATGCGTTCCGGCCATTCTTTCTGCTGGGCAGCTTGTTTGCCGTGATTATCGTGGCGCTGTGGGTGATGGCAATACACGCACCTATGGGACTGCCTCCCGAAATGCTCTACTGGCACGGTCACGAAATGGTGGTTGGTTTTGCCATGACTGCGGTGGCCGGCTTCGTGCTGACTGCGGTGGCGACCTGGACCGGGCGGCCACCCGTGAGTGGCAAGACCCTTGTCGCTTTGGTGATGGCCTGGCTGGCGGGCCGCCTGGTGATGGGTTTTGCATTCGCTGTACCCGATTGGGTCGCAGCCGCCATAGATATGCTGTTTCCCCTGTTACTCGCGATCCTGATTGGTCGTGAGATTATCCTTGCCGGCAACCGGCGCAATCTGGTGATCGTCATGATCGCGTCATTGCTGGCGGTATTGAATCTCTTTTATCACCTTGGCCGTATGGGCGTGATCCCGGGTGATGACCGGATTGCGGTGTACCTGATGATTCATCTGGTGTTGTTGTTAACCAGCGTAATCGCGGGACGCATCGTGCCGAACTTCACAGCGAACTGGTTGCGTCAGCAGGGTTACTCAGGGCGCATGCCGGGTTCGTATTTGCCACTGGAGCTGAGTGTTTTGCTGGCAACAGCCCTCACAGGTATCTGTGCAGCCTATTGGCCTTATGCCGAAGCGCTCGGCTGGTTGGCCTCGATAACAGCTTTGTTGCATGCCGTGCGGCTGGCCGGTTGGTCCGGTCTGGCAACCCGCAGTAACCCGCTGCTTTTTGTACTGCATGTGGCCTACCTCTGGTTTCCGCTGGGTTATCTGGCAACTGCTTTGTCGACCTTCGGCTTGTGGTTTCCGCCGTCAGTAGCGTTGCACGCGCTGACGATGGGGGTGATCGGCATGATGATCTTCGCGGTTACCAGCCGCGTAGCGCTCGGTCATACCGGCCGTCCGCTTCACGCGAGCCGGGTAATTGTGGTGGCGTACTGGTTCATGATGCTGGCGGTCATTGCCCGTTTGAGTGGTGCATTTCTTAATGGCTATCTGACAACAGTCGATGTGTCGGCCATGTTCTGGATGCTGGCTTTCGGTATTTTCTTCTGGGTTTACCGGCCGATACTGCTGGCGCCGCGGGCAGATGGAAAATAGTTATCTATTGAATCTTCAGATTCAAAAAAGCCGGGCATTGCCCGGCTTTTTTATTGCTGTTTTGAAGATGCTTCGACTTAAAGCGGATTGGTGGCGAAACACTCATCTTCGGTTTTCGGATCACCGTCGTCTTCACACTCGATACCTTCCCGGGCAACCCACAGCGGGGTGCCGGCAACAATCAGCGTGTGCACCGACTTGAAGCCATCGATGCCAGCCACATTCAGATCGTGTAGCGGGTTGATGATGATGTCGGCTTTGCCTTTTTCAATCTGTCTGACGCAACCGGTCAGGTCATTGATGTAACGGGTTTGAACCGAGTGTTCTTTGAGGAAAGCGCGGGCAGTTTGAGTGGTCAGCGGGCCGGCGCAAATGCGGACATCCGGACGGGCAACCAGATCAGGCCAGGTATTGATTTCCGCTGCCAGTTCCGAGGTTTCCGGAATATGGATGAACTGACTGCTGGCGCCCATGGTGCAGCCCCAGCGGCGTGAAGCACGGCGGCGCATACCCTGAGTGGTGCCGCCGGTAGCATTCAACTGACTGATGAAGTCGGCTTCATCGTTGACCAGAATGCTGGTGACGGGCAGACGGCCCGGCGGATAGGGCACGTCGACAACTTCGAGCTCGACACCATAGAACTGTTCGATTTCGTTGATGACACCTTCCAGATAGCCGTCAGTGATTTGTGAGAAGTAAAAAGCAGTGTTCTTCTCGTTCAACGGTACGTCCTGAATCAGGCGGCGAATCTTGCCTTCATCCAGTACCTTCTTGAGCAGACCGACCGGTTCTTCAGGGAACGGCGTAACGTCGGGATTGGGGAGGCAGTCAGCCATCTTCACCACATAGCTGCGGGCTGCGCCGGGCTGCGTCGGCGGCTGCTGATCAAGGATTTCATCCACGCCGCCTGCGGCAAGAAAGCGTACCCAGCCGGCATCGAATGCGGCGATCATTTGTTCGCGACCGCGGGCTACATCCGGGTCAACAGCGTCTGCTTCTGACTGAACGGCAGCTGATTGCTGCGCGCAACCGGTGACCAAAAGAGCCATGAGCGGTAATGACAAGAGTTGTATCAGTAATTTTTTCATCGTGCTTGTCTCTGTTAATGCAATGTAAAAGTAAAAAAGGAAAGTCGATTCGCGGATCATGGTTAGCGGAGCATGAAGCCGCCGAAAGAGTAGTTGGCCGCAACCGGCACGGGTTGGCTCATCCACGGTGCAACGATCTGGCTGGACGTTTCCCACAGCGCTGCCGCCATGTTTTCGTCTTCGGTGTAGCCGCCGGGGCGATGCGGATTGCAGTCTTTAAAGAACCAGCCGCTTTCGCCTTCCAGTGCAGGAGCGCTGGCAACGTAACAGCTGGTAGCAGCACCTTGTGGAATGGTTTTGGTGAAGACTTTGCCAACGGTTTCCAAAGTCAGGGTCTTCCAGCGGGGCATATGTCTGCCGAGATTGGTTGGAATCACACCCGGAGTCAGTGCATTCGATGTGGCGTTAGTGCCTTGCAGCCGCTTGCTCAGTTCCAGCGAGAACAACACGTTTGCCAGTTTTGAATGCCCGTAGCCGAGGTCGGGTTGATACCAGCCTTCGCCGGATAACTGATCGAACAAAATGCCGTTGGCCGGAGCGGAACGGGTTGCCTGTCCGCTCGCCACAACAGCGACGCGACCCTGTGGTGCGGCTTTGATCTGTTCAAGTAGCAGGTTGACGAGCAGGAAGTGGCCGAGATGATTAACAACAAAGTGTTTCTCGATGCCATATACCTGTTCCAGTTCCGGCAGTTCCATAATGCCGGCGTTGCAAATGATGCCGTCCAGTTGCGGTGTTGCTGCTCTGACTTGTTCTGCGGCGGCAACAATAGTGTCGAAGTCTGACAGTTCAACAACAACCGGCGTGGTTAGTCCCGCAACACTTTCGCAGGCCTTTGCTGCCTTTTCTTCAGTGCGTGCTGCGCCGAGTACATGAGCACCGCGCAAAGCGAGGACGCGCATCGTTTCATAGCCAATGCCGGAGTTGCAGCCGGTTACCAGAATTGTTTTGCCTTGCAGGTTCAGGCCCGCCGTTACTTCCTCGGCAGTCGACTCGAAGCCGAAGGGGCCGATGGGTGCTTCGGCAGGCAGCGGCAGTTCTTCGCGCTTGGAGCAGGCGCTCATGGACAGGACGGCCGATGCGGCCGCGGGTGCTAATACACCGGTCTTTAGTAAAGACCGGCGCGAGATTCCGGATTCACTACCTGACATCAGCAACTAGCCTCTGCGCAATGCGTTAACTGGAAGAGCCTGAAGGTATATCACAGCTGTACAGCCCCGTTTGCTGAATCGGCGACTTACTCCACAGTGTGCGCACGTCGCTCGCTTTCCCAGAACTTCCAGGTGAATGCGACGAACGCTCCGATCCCGTAATCCTTGGTAAACAGAGGGCTGTCTTCGTTTTTAGCGCCCTGATGGAAGGACCAGCGGGTGCCTATGACGAACTGCCATTTGTCGTTAATGGTGTTGACCCAGCTTAAGGACAGATCGGTGCCCAGATAGCCGCCGCTGGCTTTATAGGCTTCACGGTCAGGAGTGGCGTACTGCTCTTCCACGCCATAGAAAAAGTCCATGTATTTGCTGGTCGCCCAGGTTGGTGTGATGCGGAATTTCAACTCATCGCGGTTATCCGCAAATTTCTTGCGGTACAGAAGTTCCGGGCTGAATGCGATACCGCGGTAGTCCGGGTTCAGGCTGCCAAATGAGAAGGCGGGACGGGCTTGTAAGCCGAGATACCAAAGGCCGCCGATTTTGGGTTCGCGCGTGAACTGAAACTGCAGCTCCGGTCCGACTTCAAGAAGGAAGTCCAGATCGGGCATGTCGGTGCGCGCGTCAACGTCTTCGCTTTTTACCGGGAAGTTAATGTCGAAGGCGAAGTCCAGCTTGATGCGATCGGCGCGAAAGATGCGCCCTTTAATCGGACTCTCCGAATCCTCACCGACCCGCAGAAACTTGCCGCGGTAAATCGGCAGCGGCAAGGGAACAATGTTTACCTGATTGTTTTCAGATGCCGGGTACGACGGTCCGTACCGGCTAAACAGTGCGAGTCGCATCTCCCACAACGGTGGCCCGTCAGCCGGGACCATGTCCGCTGCGCCGGCTTCTGCCGGTCCCGTCGCTGCGGCAGCTTCTTCTGCGTTCGCATGCAACGCCGTGATTGACAAGATGATGGCGGCAAAGCAAGCAGCAAGCCGGTTAGGCGTAAAGCATCTTGAGGCGGACAGAAGAGTTGGAAGCATGGTTGGCAAAGCGGGTAATGGGAGGGCTACTGAGTGTAGCTGCGCGCGCGGGGGATGTCCTTGCTCAATCACTTTCATGCCATTGAATACCGTAGCTTGGTCATTCCGCCACCGTCGCGGTGGACTCTGCTCCTGCAGCGTGATTAATTGAGCGTTCATATTGTTGCCGAAGAAAGTCTTGCCAGAGATGGTCTTGCCAGAGATGGTCTTGCCAGAGATGGTCTTGCCAGAGATGGCGGCCCGGAGAAAACCCCCGGAGAGAAACTAGTGAGTACTTTTCACCTGATTAATGTCTGGTCCGACCCTGAGGCGGCGGGTGGCTTTAACCCGATGTCGCATTCGCTGCTATGGCTGCCCGACGGCTATCAGACCGGCCAGCCGACACCGGCCTTTGTATTTATCCATGCCTGGGGTGGCTATCCGCACGATGATTTGGCGCAAACGCTGGGTCCTGCAATGGCAGATCGCGGCTATGCTTTTTTAAGTTTGTGTCTGCGCCGTCGTGGTGGTGAAGGACAGTTAATGGCGCTGCCCGAGAATGACCGGCGCGACATCAAACTGGCAGTCGACTATCTGGCAATCAATGGTTGCGAAGAGATTTATCTGATCGGTGAAGAGGTGGGTGCCTGGTCTGCGTTGGATTATCAGACGGCGCAGCCGGATCCGCGGGTTAAAGGCATCTGTATCGTCGATCCGGTTGATGATCTGAGCTCGTGGTTGCGCGCATCGCTCGGGGGCGAAGCTTACGATGCAACGGTGCGTGAAGCTGCAGTGGCAGCAAGGCAGGGCGCCGGCATGGATTACCGTATCGATTGCCTGACGGACGAGGGTCCGCAGGTGGCGATGCAGGCGGCGCCTTTTCTTGCCTGGTGGTCGCCTATGGCAAAGACCCTTATCAGCCGGTGTTACAACGAGCTTCATGTTCCGTTGCTGATTTTTGCCGAATCAGAACAAGCTCTTCCCGAATGCCTGGCCAATGACGATGTGAATGGCAACAGCAACCGGCTGATTGCCCGGCATTTCGGTGACCGCAGCACGCTTGTTGATCTGCTCGCCGAAGGTGCCTGGCATTTAGGTAGTGATCCGCTCGATGCCACCGGACTGGAACTGGTGAACATCGATGTGGATGACCGCAGCCTTTACGGTTTCTTTTGGCAGCCGCAGCAGGCTGCTGATACAGCGATACTTCTCATGCACGGCTTGACCAGTTCTCCGACCAGTGTGTTGTTTCAGAAAATGGCGCCGGTGCTGGCACAGGATGTGGCAGTGCTTGCCGTAGAATCGCACCGCAGCGGCTGGACCGGACATGAGTCCGCCTTGCTTGACGATGAACTGGGTGATTTCGACGGCTGGCTAAAATTTCTGAGCCAGCGGGGCATTAAAAACGTGGTGTTGGCTGGCGCAAGTATGGGCAGCATCAGTATCGGTCGCTATTACTCGGTGCGGCAGCCTGCAGAAGTGGTGGCTCTGGCCCACTTGATGCCAACTGCAGACTGCCCGGACTGGTTCTGCGCTGCTGCAGGCAACGGTCCTTATGAAGCAGCCGTTGCCTCAGCAGAAGCAGCGGTAGCCGATGGCAACGGTGAGACGTTCCTTGTGGATGTTGATGTCAGGCAGCCGCCGCCAAGCCTGTCGAAAGGGCGTTTCCGCTGGACGCAGCGGGCAGCAAGCTGGCTGTCGTGGTGGGGGCCGGATGCGGATAGCCGCAACAGCGTGCATATCGTCAACGCCGATGTACCGCTCTTATTGTTGTCAGGGACTGCCGACAGTTATAACGATGCGGCGCGTTTTGCGGAGCTGAAAGAAGCCGCAGTGAATGCCCCGTCTGTAGAAGAGGTCTGGTACGAGGATATAGACCACGGCCTGGCTGGTGTTGAACGCAAGGTGGCTGCCGATTTGCGAGACTGGCTAAAACGAACAGGTCTGCTTTAGCTGCAGCTAATAAGTCAGAGTCCCCGCTGCCATTCCTGTCGCAGACCTGCGCCTTCCGGGTTGCTCATTGCTGACTCGACCTGCTGCAACAACTTGTTTTTATCGCGCCCGAGCGTGCCTTTGAGGATCAGATAGTTTGATGCGTGGTCGCTGCGGAACACCGTGGCGTTAAGCTCAAGTTCGCCAAGCAGCCAGTGCATTTCCTGAAACAAAGCAGGCTGATCCAGTGGCTCGAATTCGCCCTTAAAGCCCGCTTCATAACGTTCCGGTCCGGCTGGAAAACTCAAGACCAGAGTCGACAGAAACTCCGGTTGTGCCTCGTTCATCAGGCGTGCGGAGTTCAAAGCGTGTTGTTCGCTGTAGCGTTTGCCACCCATGCCGTTCAGGATCATGACCGAGCTGCGTGCGCCGGCAGCCTTAATCTTTTGCAGCGCGCTCAAAGAACTGTCGAACGATTCACCTTTGCTGACCCGGTCCAGTACCAGGTCGTCCCCGGACTCACAGCCGACATAAAACAGGCTGAGCCCGAGTTCGCGTAGTTCCGTCATTTCGACAACCGTTTTGCTGTGTATGTTGCGCGGCAGACAATAGGACGAGATGCGTTGTACATCGGGCAGGTGGGTGCGAATAACAGTGAGGATGTCTTTAAGTCGCCGGAACGACAGCGTCATCGCATCGCCGTCGGCAAGAAATATCCGTCGCACCGGATAACCGGCTGCGGCGATAGCAACTACCTCCGCTTCGATCTCTTCTATCGGTTTGAAGCGAAACTTCTTCTGCGGCTGGGTGTACATCTCGCAAAAGGTGCAGCGGTTCCACGAACAGCCATTGGTCACCTGCAGGATCAGTGAACGCGCTTCAGAGGGTGGCCTGAATACGGGTTCGATGTATTCCATGGCAGCCATTAGTGATGGCGCAGTTCAATGGCAGGGCAGCGGTCCATGACCACATCGAGACCGGCGGCACGAGCCCGCTCTGCTGCCGCTTCATTAATTACGCCCAGTTGCATCCACACCGACTTCGCACCAATGCCGATCGCTTCGTCAACCAGCGGTCCGGCGGCTTCCGAGTTGATGAACAGGTCGATCATATCCACCGCTTCGGGTATGTCGCCGAGCGTGGCATAAACCGTTTCGCCATGGAGAGTCTTGCCGGCCAGACGCGGGTGCACCGGAATGCAACGGTAGCCGCGTTCCTGTAAGAATTTCATGACGCCATTTGACGCACGGTGCGGTTTGTCGGACGCTCCGACAACGGCAATCGTTTTGCTGTTGTCCAGGACCTTCTTAATGGTTTCTTCGGTATTCATATGTTCAGCATAGCCGATTTTGCTAATGCTTAAGTTGCTGCTGATGTTGCCCCTTGAATTGAAGTAAGGCTACCGCGTGCACGATGACTGCTGTATAAAAGTCGCAGATGCGGTGAATACAACTTTATTGGCAGCGGGAAGGAGCGGGGATGAAGAAAAGCATCAGAATAGTTTTCGGGGTGTTCAGTCTGGTGATGCTGGCCCTGATGGTCTGGCGGATCATCGGCGGAGTCTGGACTCCGCTGAACTGGGGTATGTCCGCGATCGCCTTTACCTGCTGTTTGCTGGTCTTCATTAACTTTGTGTACATCTTCAATTACAGCTACAGCCTTTGTGTGTTGTTGAACTCCTTGCTGATCTGGATCGCACTTCCTTCTCCAGCTGCCGGGTTGATGGCATCAGTGGGAGTGCTATACGGGGCACGGTTGTTCTGGTTTACCTGGCAACGCATGCGCAGCGACTCCTATGCCGACAAAGCCAAAGGTATCGAAAAGGCTGATGAGTATTTTCCTACGCCGGCCAAAGTCGCTCTATGGGTGCAATGCGGTTTACTGCACACGTTTCATTTGATGGCTCTATGGTTTGTCGCCGGCAAGGCCGTGCTGACGAGCGGTGTTATCGCAGGCGTGGCGATTATGTTTGCAGGCACGCTGATCGAAGCGGTGGCTGACTCGCAGAAACAGGCAGGAAAAAAGCAGAACAAAAACGGTCTGGTGGCCGCCGGACTGTTTGCGCGCTGGCGTCATCCGAACTACGCCGGCGAGATCTTGTTTCACGCTGGTCTGATCGTGGCCGGTCTGGCGTCGGTCAGCAGTATTCCCGATGCTCTGACGGTTGTGGTTGCGCCGTTGTACATCATTATTCTGATGGTCAGTGAGGCGGGACGGGCTGATGGTGTGCATCAGGATAAATACGGTGAAACTGAGGAATATCAGGCGTATCGTAAGAACAGTGGCACGCTTGTTCCAAAGCTGTTTTGACTGAGTCAGAAGGTGAGGTGAAGGCTATGAAAAGAACAATTACAACTATGCTGCTTACCGTAAGTTTATTGGTATCGGCTAACGTCTTGGCCGGTTGGGATGCTGATGGTTTGGCCGCGGCACTCGACGCATCTTCCCGGCCGGATTCGGACCGTGCCCGTGACGTGGGTCGTCATCCGGCAGAGATCGTTGCCTTTATGGGTGTTGCTGAAGGTGACACGGTGATCGACCTGATGGCGGGCTCCGGATACTACACCGAAGTGTTCTCGGTGGCAGTTGGTGCAAACGGACAGGTCTACGCACAGAACCCGCAGTGGATGCTGGAGTTTATGAAGGGTGTCGTGGATCGTGCCATGACCGACCGCCTTGCCGACAACCGGTTGCCTAATGTGCGCCGCGTCGATGGCGACCCTGCTGCCGGCGGAATTGCTACCGGCAGTGTCGATGCAGCGTTCACCGCATTGAACCTGCACGATGTTTACTACGACTATGGTGAAGAGGCGACGCTGAAAATGCTGGCCGAAGTGCATTCGCTGCTTAAGCCGGGCGGTCATTTGCTGGTTATTGATCACAACGGGCCGGGCTCGTTGGACGACACATCGCTGAAACAGCTGCACCGGATGCCTGAAGCTGAAATGCGTGCACTGCTGGCGAAAAGTGACTTTACGCTGGTTGCCGACAGCGATCTGCTGCGAAATTCCGGTGATGATATGACCAAGATGGTCTTTGCGAAGGGGGTGCGTGGTGCCACTGACCGCTATGTTCTGCTGCTGGAGAAGTAGCCGCGAGGCAGTTCTGGCTTAAGCTAAGTCATTGTGAACCAAGGTATTACGGCCCGGACTGCAGTCCGGGCCGTTTGCGTTGCAGCGACTCCGGGTACGGGTGTTCCCGGGGCGCCGGAGCCATTTCGGAACTTATCCCGTCCGGCACTAATCCATATATAAGGTGTGCTGTATAATCGCGCCTATTGTTGTGGGCGTGCTGCGGCCGTTCCGGCTGAATCTTTCGGAGTAACTCATGGTTCGACGTTTGAAGGCCCTCGGTTGGGGGTTCTTGTCCTGTGTGCTGGCAGCCTGCGGTGGCGGCGGTGGCGCTCCCGTTCCCGGCGAAATTATCATCGAAACCGAAATCCGCACGAACAATATTGCTTTGACGTGGAATCCGGCGATTGCGAGTCGCTACACACTGTGGTCCGCACCGGTTGATGAGGGTGATCCGGAAACTCCGCCGCCTGTCGAGGAATTCGAAATCTACGAAATCCTGCAAGCCAACTTCACCGGTATCTTGCTGGATGCTTCTGTGCATCTCTTCGACTGGGAAGCAGAAGCGTGGTTCTACGTTGAAGGCTGTAACCTGAATGGTTGCAGTATCTCCAACTTCGTTAAGACCAGTTCCGATTCAAGCGTAGAAGCTATCGGTTATTTCAAAGCCTCCAATGCCGGTGACGCGGCAGATGATGGCAACATGGATGGTTTCGGAACCTCGGTTGCTCTGGATCTGTCCGGCGTGCGTCTCGCTGTCGGTGCGCCGTTCGAGAATAACGAACAGACGGGCACAGTTATCGGTGCCAACAATGTCGACGGTCAGGAAATTCTGGACAACCGTTCACCGGGCGTTGATAACGCCGGCGCGGTCTACACCTATGCGATCAACTCCGAGTTTGACGGCCTAGCTACGCTGAACGACGTGGGTAACTGGGTGCAGACCAACTACATTAAGGCGCCTGCAGTTGATACCAACGGCGTCGGCGAAGGTGACTTTTTCGGCGCTGCCATTGCCATGAGTGGCGACGGTTCGTTGCTGGTAGTCGGTGCCCCCGGCGAAGATGGCGACTGTGTACCCGATATTGATGTTCCGGAGATCTGCGATTTCGATCCCGAGAACAATGACAAGACTGACTCCGGGGCGGTTTTTGTTTATCAGAACGTCAACGGTTTCTGGGAATACCGCGCTTATCTGAAAGCTGAAGTGCCTGTTGAAGGCGCGCAGTTCGGTTCCTCAGTATTTGTCAGCACTAACGCCGACCGCATCTTCATCGGTGCGCCGGGTGAAGATGGCAGTGGCGATCCTGCCTGCGACGTTGAAGAACCTGATCCTTCCTGTGATGACACTTTCGCGAACTCGGGCGCTGTTTATGTGTTCGATGGTTCCAGTGCGAGCTGGACCCAGCAGCAGTACGTGCGGGCTCCGAACGTAGATGCGGAAGACCGTTTCGGTGAGAAGTTGGCAGCTGCAGGTGATGGCATCACGCTGGCTGTTTCCGCGCCGGGTGAAGACGGTGATGACAGTGGCATAGATGCTATCGACTCTCCTGATGAAGACAACACTGGCGGTGCTGACTACGACGCCGGCGCTGTGTATGTGTTCGTGCGTGAGTTGAATGACGAGGCGGTGATCTTCTGGGATCTGCAGGCGTACCTGAAAGGTGACGGTTCTGCGGATGAGGAGTTCGGCGCCGACGTGGGTCTGAGTGATCTGGCAAACGATCTGGTGGCCGGCGCTCCGGGTGCCGGTGTCGGCGCTGCACACGTATTCCATCGCGATGAGGATGGTGATTGGTCGACGACTGATCCCACCGTGCTGACTGCCAGCAACGCAGACGACGGTGACCTGTTCGGCAGCTCTGTCGCCATTGTGAATATTCCTGATCCTGACTCGGGTGCCTTGTCCGGCCTGGTCGACTACTACGGTCTGGTTGTTGTGGGCGCGCCTGGAGAAGCCAGCAACAGTATCGGTGTCGTCGATACCGATGAGGGCGATGACTCGGCTCCTGGCGCCGGCGCGTTTTATGTATTCAAGCAGGAAACGGAAGAAGAAGACTCATGGAACCAGTTCCGCTATGTGAAAGCGCCTTATGCGGATGATGATTACTTCTTCGCGACTGATCTTGCCCTCAATTCCAGCGGGATCCGTGTGGCTGCAGGCTCACCCGGTGAGTCCAGTGGCATTGGCGGCATTTCGGGCGGCACCGGTGGTGAAGACACGAACCCGCAGCCGGATGTGGACGAGGGTGAGCCCGAACCGACACCCAATGTGCTGGATCCGGCCGATAACACCGGCCCGGGCACCGGCGCATTGTTCATGTATTAACGCTTTAGTGCGGCAGCGTGTCTGACAGCGACGACATAAATACCCCGACCGGGAGCGACCATGGTTTGTCGCCCGAAGAAGAGTTGCGTGCCCGTATTCTCGGCGAGACATCCAGGATTGCCTGGCAGGAACTGCAGAAGTTCTTTGCTGCGGGTAACGCGGTGGCGGTGCATCCGTCTCTCGACCTCATTGAAGTTGCCTTTCATGTTTCTTCGGACAACACCGAACAGGTGGAAGCCTGGATGAAAGAGAATCAGGTGGGCGTTGTCAGTGATGCCCAGGCGCTGGAGTGGCTCGAAGCCAATGCGCTGATGTGGGCCGTCGTTATCAAACCCTGGATTCTTGTGCAGCCTGTGATGCAGGATGCCGACGCTAAAAGATCTCATTAGCGTTTCACCCACTCTCCCGATGCCCTCCGAATAAAGAAGGTCCCTCATGCGCAAATTACTTAGTGTTCTCTCCGGTCTTTTGTCGTTAGTGGCTGTTGCAGCAATCTATCTGTGGGTTAGTGACCCGCTGCTGTTCAGTCGTTTCACCACCTTCTTCAATACCGATGACCTGACTTACAGCACGCTGCAGCCGCGCGAGCGCGTGATCGGCGATGCGTCCTATGAAATTCCGGCTGCACCGCGCGGGCAGGGCACGATCAGTGAAGAAGCCCTGGAACTGATGGAGGCCTATGCGGCCCGTGAGAACTCGCACGCGTTGATCGTTATTCACAAAGGCGTGCTGCAAACCGAATGGTATGACGAAGGCTGGGATCGTAACCGTGTGACCCAGTCGCAGTCGATGCACAAAAGCGTTATGCCGATTGTGGTTCAGGCTGCCATTGAAGACGGAGATATCGGTGCGCTGGAAGATCCGGTAGGTCTGTATCTCGAAGAATGGGCAGACGATCCGCGCGGTGATATCACCATTGAACAGATGCTGTGGATGTCCAGCGGTCTGCTCGAGTATGAGTTCAGCATTAACCCGTTTTCCGACGCTTTCAAATGGTTGTTCGGCAGCGATACGGTGCCTGTCTTGCTGCGCACACCACTCGACTGGACCCCGGGCGAGAAGTTTGAATACAACAATGTTAACTCCGAGTTGCTCGGCCTGATTGTCGAGCGCGCGACCGGCACCCGCTACACGCAGTATCTGCAGAAGAAGCTCTGGGGCCCCATGGGCGGACAGGGTGCAGAACTATGGGTAGACAGTGAGGGCGGCAAGCTGCATACATCATGCTGCCTGCTGGCTCCGGCAATGGACTGGGCCCGCTTCGGCATGATGCTGCTGGGTGAGGGCGAGGTGAACGGCAATCGCGTTGTCAGTGCTGAGTTCATTCGTCGCATGGCTACCGCGTCGCCTCAGTTCGACTGGTACGGCTATCAGATCTGGCTGGGCTACTCGCGTGAACTGAATCCCCGTGCCAATCGATTGGCGGGCGGCTATCAGCGAACTGATCCGTTCATTGCTGAAGACACCTATTACACGTCCGGCTACGGCGCCCAGCGTGTGTACGTAGTACCGTCAGAAGACCTGGTAATCGTTCGCATGGGTCCTGCCAGCGGCCGCACGCCCGTCAACCCGACCTGGGACAACACCTATCTTGTGAATGCCGCCATTGAAGGTATGCAGGCCGGTATGCAGTAAGCGCTGATTAAGCGTTATAGTCAGCATCATGAAATTATTTGTGATGCTGATGACATTGTCTGCCTATCCTGGCGCTGCGGTACAGGTATCCCTGCCCGCTGAACCCGAATTGGCGGGCGTCACACTGGAGTGGAATAAACGCTCGACCGACATGATTCAGCGCGACGGGCGCTGGTATGCGCTTATCGGTGTCGATCTGGATGTGAAGCCCGGTGAGCATACGGTTCAGGCGGTCTATCACTACACCGGCGACCACGATGGGCGTCGCGATATAACACGCAATATAGCTTTAAGGGTTGCGCCAAAAGACTATCCGACGACCAAGCTGGAAGTGGCGCCGAAGTACGTCGAACTCAGCAAAGAAAATTTAGACCGCTCCGCTCGCGACCGGAAGGCTATTAACGCTGCCTACGCAACAGCCTCCCCGCAGGCTTACTGGACTGAACCGTTTGCAGTGCCCATTCCGGGCGAAGAAGACGGTCGCAACTTCGGTCACCGCCGCGTATTCAATGACCAACCCCGCGCACCGCATTCCGGTGCTGACCTAACTGCAGCAACCGGTACGCCGATACTGGCCACGAATCGCGGCAAGGTCATTCTCACCGGCGATTTCTTTTTTAACGGTAAATCAGTGTTTGTCGATCACGGCATGGGTGTGATCAGCATGTATCTGCACCTCTCGGAAATTACCGTAGCCGAAGGGCAGATGCTCGAACGCGGAGAGCAGGTGGGGCTGGCAGGGGCGACGGGTCGTGTCACCGGTCCGCATTTGCATTGGGGGATGAAAGTCACGGGAGCACGGGTCGACCCGTTCAGTCTGCCGGGTCTAAATTCACCGCTTGAAGGGGAGAACAGTGATGGCGGATAAACCGGGTGATTTTGCAATGCCGGAAGGCGACTACGCCGGAGATCTGACCGCGGCGGAAGTTTGGGCGATGCTTGAGCAGGATGACAAAGCGGTACTCATCGATGTGCGCACGCAGGTCGAGTGGCAGTTGATAGGTAAACCCGATCTGGAGTCTGTCGGTAAAGAGCCGGTCTATCTGCAGTGGGTCACGATGCAGGGTGTGAACAAAGACTTTGAGAGTGAGTTGCTTGCAGCGCTGGATGAACGGGGTGTCGCCAAGGACGATGCCGTGATCTTCATGTGCCAGTCCGGTGGCCGTTCAAAGATGGCCGCCATGCAACTCGCCGCTCACGGCTATAACCAAAGCTATAACTTTGCCGAGGGCTTTGAAGGGGATCTGGACGAACACCGGCACCGCAACAGTATCAACGGCTGGAAGGCATCCGGTCTGCCTTGGTTTCAATCCTGAACTTCATCAGGTATCAGTGCGAGATACCACTACTGTAGCGGTTTGCTGCTAAACTCCCGAGCACTTCGTTTGAATCCCGCATTTGAATCCTGCAGGGACGAGGCTGCGAATAATTCAGCAATAGAGCAGCCCGGGATACGCGAAGCTATACCGGAGTTTATTACTACCGGCGACTAAGCCGCCGGGTGAGGGTATTTATGTCGACACAAATGGGACAGGCTTCAGCTAGTCAGAGTTCAGTAAATCAGCGCTCAGGTACCCGCATTCTGGGTTATCTGTGGTTGCAACCCGGTTTGAGCAAAATGAACGGCTACACGGTTTTGTGGGCGATGCTCACCGGTATCCCGTTTCTTGTAGTCATCAACTTTTTCCAGCCGTACATCCTTACGGCGATTCTTAAAATACCGGCCGCAGATCAGGGCTCTGTATCTGCCTGGCTCGCGGTGCTTCATGAAATATTCATGATCATGTTTGTCGGCCCGTTTGGTGCGCTGGCAGACCGGGCCGGTCGCCGCCGAATTCTGGCGCTGGGTTATATCTTTGTAGCCGCAGGCCTGATGATTTACCCCTTTGCCGAGTCAGTGCGGGAAATGGCGCTGTATCGCCTGGTCTACTCCCTGGGTGCGGCAATGATCGTCTCGACCTTCTCTGTGTTAATTGCCGATTATCCGCAGGAGAAGTCACGCGGTAAGTTTGTCGCAATTGCCGGCGTCCTGAATGGTCTGGGTATTCTCACACTGACCGCAATGAGCGGAATATTGCCGAAGTTCTTTAGCGAACTGGGCTACGGGCCGGTCACCAGCGGCAAGTTTGCCATGGTCGTTATGGGTTCTATCTGCATCGTGTCCGGCGTTGTTATTGCACTGGGTCTGATCGGCGGTGACCGCGTTACTGCGCATCATTCTAAAGAACCATTTCTTAAGCTCATGGCCCGCGGCATTGTGTCGGGCAAGAACCCGCGTATTTTTGCCTCCTTTATGTCTGCGTTTGCCGCGCGTGGTGACGTGGTTGTTATTGGTACCTACGTCTCTTTGTGGGGCACCATGGTGGGTGTCAGCGCCGGTCTTTCTGAAGCCGAGGCTTTAGCAAAGGCTACTATGGTGTTTGCCGTGATTCAGACAGCGGCGTTGCTTGCCGCACCGGTCATCGGTGTGATCAGCGATAAAATCGACAGGGTGACCGGTCTGGTTGTCGGCATGGGGCTGGCTGCTGCGGGTTACTTTGTATTCGGTTTTAGCACCAACCCGTTCGAAGGCATGTGGTATTTGCCCGCGGCGATTCTCGGTGTCGGCCAGATGGCGGCTATTCTCGGCGGCACTACGTTGATTGGTCAGGAAGCAGACCCGGAAATTACCGGTGCAACCATCGGTGTCTGGAGCTTCTTTGGTGCAGTCGGCACGCTGGCCGGCTCGTTCTTCGGTGGCATCCTCTATGATGCCTGGCGCCCGGGCGCGCCGTTTCTGCTGATGGGCTTCGCCAACTTCGGTGTGTTCCTGCTGGCGCTGTTTGTCCGTATCCGTTGGCCGCAGGCCGGCCCGTTGCGTTTCCAGCAGGGTAACCCCGGCGCAGAGAGCTGAACGGCGCAACCGTCATGCAGGCGCGGTAAGCTGTAGCTATGGGCGGTGAATTCGATTATTGGCGTTTGCTGGCCGGGCTCAGCCTGTTCCTGTTTGCGATGTCGCAAATGGAGGCCGGCTTAAGTGGTCTGGGTGGGCGTTCGCTCGCCAAATTTCTTCAGGAACAAACCGGTCATCGCTACAAGTCTGTTGCCGGCGGGATACTCGGCACTCTGTTCCTGCAAAGTAGCTCGGTAGTCGGCCTCATGGTGCTGGCATTTGTCGGCGCCGGCTTGTTGTCCCTTACCAACGCCCTCGGGATTATCTTCGGCTCCAATCTCGGTACAACCCTGACCGGCTGGATTGTTACCTCGCTCGGTTTCAAGCTCGATATCGAAGCGCTTGCGTTGCCACTGGTTGCTGTGGGCGGTGGCTTGCTGTTGTTTGCGAAAGGTCGCTGGTCGGAGTTTGGCAGAGTTTTGATCGGCCTTGGTCTGCTGCTCCTCGGTTTGCAGTTTATGAAGCAGGGCGTAGCTGAGTTTGCCGAAGCGGCCGGGGCAGCGGATCTGGGTGGTTACAGCATTATCGAGTACCTCCTGATGGGAGCTGTATTCGCAGCAATCGTGCAGTCGTCCTCGGCGACGATGATGATCAACCTGTCGGCGCTGTATGCCGGAGTGATCTCTCTGCCGGAGGCTGCCGGTATTGCGATAGGTGCAGATCTTGGCACCACCACCACGATGATGATCGGCGCGCTCAAGGGCGCGCCCGCCAAGAAGCGGGTGGCTGCCGCGCATGTCCTGTTTAATCTCGTTTCTGCGGTGCTCGCCTATGTGTTTCTGGACCAGTTGCTGGATTTGATCCGCTTAATGGGCATTACAGACCCGCTGTATTCCCTGGTGGCTTTTCACAGCATCTTTAACCTGTTCACCTTGCTGCTGTTCTATCCGTTTATTCCGCAGCTGGCCGCCAAGCTGGAAACCTGGTTCGTCACTGATGACGACCGCCAAAGCATTTACATCCGGGACGTAGACGCCAACATCAGCGCAGCCGCGTTGCCGGCCATAGCCAAAGAGACGGGCGCGCTGATTGCGCGGGTATTGGAACAGAACCGCTATGTTTTTATGAATCCGTTGCGTGTTCCACAGGGGATAGCGCCGGTTTCTGCGCCGGCACCTGAAGTCGACGGCAGTTTCGATCATCGCTACGAACTGACCAAGCAGCATGAGGGTGAGATCGTTGCGTTTGCGTTGCAGGCGCAGGCGCAGCCTCTGGAGGAAGCCGAGTCTCAGCATCTCGATCAGCTGCTACTGGCAGTCCGGCAGGCGATGGTTTCAGCCAAGCAGCTTAAAGATGTTCACCACAACATTGAGGATCTGACGGAAGCGTATTCGGACTCATTGCATAGCTATCTTGGAGGCTTCCGGGACATGCTGGCGGGGTTTTATACAGATATCTACCATCTGCGAAGTGCCGACGACCGTGCGGTTTCGGTAGAGGCTTTGCTGGACGCATGGCGGTCACTACTGGCTGCGAATGAAAAGGTGCACTTGAAAATTTATGACGATATCCGCGGGCAACGTGTCAGCGAAAGCAGTATTGCGTCGTTATTTAATGTAAACCGGGAAGTGTTCAGCTCCTGCCATGCGCTGTTGATGGCGCTGGCGAACTACCAGTTGAATGCCGAAGAGGCGCAGATGTTGTTACGATTGCCTGAACCTGTTCTAACCTGACGGAAGAGAATGAGTACCCACGAAAAGCAAACCTTTACACAGGTGTATGAGTACGCCGATCACCACAGCAAACTGCCGTGGGCGCACGAGCATCCGTCTACTTTCCTGAAAGAAATTGTTGAGGAGCGCGGTGAACCGGGTCAGGAATCATTCAGAGTTCTCGATATCGGCTGTGGTGGCGGCACCGATTCTGTGTTCATGGCGGCGCACGGATGGGATGTCACGGCACTGGATTTCATCCCCAAGGCTTTGGAGATGACCTCGGCAAGAGCGGCAGAGCAGGGCTTGTCGGTGACAACTGTTGAGGCGGATATCACGCAGTGGGAGCCGCCCGGCGCCTTTGATCTGGTGCTTGATCATGGTCTGCTGCACAACATGGACCCGGTTCGTTATCCGGCATACCGCGAGTGCCTGATGAAGTGTCTGGCGCCCGGCGCAGACTTTGTCATTTTGCATTGGTTGAAACGTACGCCTGAAGAACAGCAGTCAGAGATGGGGCCCACCCGCACCAGCCGCGAAGATGTACAGGCGTTTTTTGCTCCGGAACTGGAAGAGCAGAATTTTGCGATGGAAGAATATGATGGTCTGCCTGAGTCGGTAGGTGGCTCAATGGCACAGGCTTATTACTGGTTTAAACGTACTAAATGATGCGGAGTTTAAGTATGCGTAAGTTGATCGGGTTGTTGTTTATTACATTCGCCGTAATCGCGAATGCCGGAGAGCCTGTCGAAGGTTCGTTCCCGACGATCAAGATGAAAACATTTGGCGATGAGAAGTTTGTGTTTCCCTCCGGTATGCAGGGTGCGCAGCTGAATATCGTGTTTCTCGGTATGAGCGAGACCCAGGACAATGGTCAGCTCCAGCAGGAGCAGTTGCTCGAATGGCAGGTGGCTCTGGAAGAGCGCGGCGTGTTTTCACCCGCAGTCATGGGGTATCACTTTCCGGCCATGTCGAGCCCGCCATTCTTTGTTAAAGGCATCATCGCCAACGCAATGGCCGAGTCTTATGAGGGCAAGGTGCCGCTTAATCAGTCAGGGGTGATGTATCTGGATGATCTGGCTGAGTTTGCGGAAGAGTCAGGACTGGTTCTCGACGAACAGCCGACGATCGTTATTGCCGACAGCAACGGTAAGCCGTTGCAGATGTTTAAAGGCGCTGTGACGCCTGAAGGCGTAGACGAAGTGGTGGCAGCTATTGAGGCGCTGGTTCAAAGTTAAGCTGACATCTGCTCAATAAAAAGGCCGCCCCGGTTTTTTAATTTTCCGGGGCGGCCTTTTTGTTTTCTAACAGCTGTTACCAGGGGATCAGTTCGCCGTTCTCGTAGTTCAGGAACTGACCGTTGTTCTCCGGCGTAACAGAATCGAGCACTTTCAGCATTTTGCTGACACTCTCTTCGGGCAGGATGGTGCCCTTGCGCTGCGGACCATCGATGGTGTGCACCTGACCCGGTGACAGCAGCACCACAGTGACGTCTTTCTTCGGCGTCTCGAAAGCCAGTGTGTACATCAGCATGTTCAATGCAGCTTTACTGGCACGGTAGCCGTACATCATTGGCATTTTCGGACTCTCTTCGAACGAGCCGGCCTTGCTGGAGATGATGACAAACTTGCCGTCGCCAGCTGCCATCAGGTGCGGCATGAATGCGGTGGACAGGCGCAGCGGTGCCAAAGCATTTACCTCATAGCTCTTGCGGGCCATGTCGTAATCGATCTTGGCGGCGCGGCCAAATGCTGATTTGTATTTCGGCGTGATGCCGGCATTGCTCAGCAGGACATTAATTTTCACATCCTGGTACTTGGCTGCGAGTTCGTCGATGCGGGCGAAGTCCGTGACATCGAGCTGTTCGACAACAATGTTGTCATCAGAAGCCGCCAGCGCGTTCAGCTCTTCGGCTTTCTCAGGCTTGCGGGCCGTGGCAATAACGTTCCAGTCCTGTTCCGCATACTGGCGGACGAACTCCAGGCCGATACCGCGGTTGGCGCCGGTAATAAATACGGTGGGTTGATCCGGATCGATAGCTGCGAGAGCAGGGCCGGTGATGAAAGAAGACAGCAATACTGCAGCAGCGAAAAGAGCGCGCATCGGGATTCCTCCGAGGGGGTGTGTGTAAGGTTGGGCATTGTCTATCAGATTCTGCAGCGCTGCCAAACGGCAATACGGTTTTAACCTTCTGTTGGCGGCGTCTGATGTGGCTCTGAAGGTCCTTGCTGCGCCTGAGGATGCACTGCACTTAAGACAGCGGCGCTTGCAGCTGCGCCATTCGTAACACTTTGTAACAAGCCGCCGATACAGTCGGATTGACCGCGCATCGCACATCCAAGTAGTGCATCCTGACGAAACTACCTATATCCAGATAGTTTTAGATAAGCCTATTCTTTAGAGAGTTACCGGTGACGGACAGCGAATGACTCAATCAGCAGACATTGCCAATCAGAACGAAGAGAAAATCTACCCCTTTAAAATGTGGTGGGGCTTGGCAGGCTGTGCTGCCTTTATGGCGCTGGTGTTGCTGTTTGGTCAGAACAGCGACGGTTCTCTGTTCCCGATTGATAAAGGCGACATGTGGTACTACTGGCAGTTGGATGACGCCAGTGCATTAACCCGGTTGTCTGCCTGGATTCCCTACGTACTGCACCAGATTACGATCTGGTACCTGATCGCCAAAGCCCAGTCGGTGCGTCCGAAGTACATCTTTGGCTTGCATTACTTCAACGTGCTGGCGCTGGCGGCCAACTTCTTCTTCATGTTCCTGCATGTTGTGCAGACCGAATTCTTCTACGACGGCCTGGCGCAAGACGTGCACGAATCAAGCTCCATGATGTCAGTGATCCTGATGCTTCTGCTGATCATGCTGATGGAGAACAACCGCCGCGGGCTGTTTTTCGGCTACAAGGTTAAGCCGTTGTTTGAAGTCGGTGATGCGGTCAAGCGTTATCACGGCTACTACTTTTCGTGGGCGATTATTTATACCTTCTGGTACCACCCGGTTGAACTGACTCAGGGTCACATTGCCGGCTTTGCCTATATGAGCCTGTTGCTCCTGCAAAGCAGTCTGTTTTTCACCCGCTTCCATATCAATCGGGTATGGACGGTGCTGTTGGAAACGCTCTTTGTTATCCACGGCGCGCTGGTTGCGTACTTCATCATGCAGCAGAGTCAGGGCATCAACGCGGCCGGCATGTTCCTTTTCGGCGGCATGGCGACTTTCCTGATTTGTCAGATCCATGGTTTGGGTCTGAGTCTGAAGGGTAAGTTGATCATCGGTATTCCGATGGTGGCTTCTATGGTGACCTTCTACACATTCTTCCCGGAAGGCCTCGGGAGTTTTGCCCGCACACCGCTGATCATGTTTGGCGGCACCTTCATCATGGGTATTATCGTCTGGATCCTGTTGCGTTTCGGTTCAGTGGTGAACTGGCTGCGCGGTGATTCCGGTCAGGCGCCTGCCACCAGCTAACCTCTGCGTTCCTTTTTGCACCAAATTGGTCCGCGCCGCAGGGCGTCTGCACCATTTTGGCTGTCTCCCTTGTTCTGTAAGCTTTGAATGGCCTGTGTTTCCGTGTGCCTGAGGTTGGCACGGTACTTGCTTATACCTGTGTATATGACCGGCGCATCACATCTATGCGCTCAAAACGCACAGGACACACAAAATGGAATTCCGCACTCGCAAAGTGGTTAAACCCGGGGACCTGAACCCCCGCAATACGTTATTCGGTGGTCGTCTGCTCGAATGGGTCGACGAAGAATGCATGATCTATTGCAGTTGCCAGCTTGGACATACCCAGCTGGCCACCAAGTACATCGACGAGATCAACTTCATGTCGGCTGCGATGCAGGAGGATGTGGTCGAGATCGGTGTGGAAACCGTTTCTACAGGACGAACGTCCATTACCGTGCGTTGCGAAGTGCGTAACAAAGCCACGCAGCAACTTATTCTGGCTGTCGACAAGATCGTGTTTGTTTCGCTGAACAGCAAGGGCGAGCCCATCCCGCATCATCTGGCTCGTCGTAAGCGTGGTGAATCGAGACTGTGGCCGTTGCCGCGCTGGAAGCGCAGAAAGAAGCCGGCAGAAATGTCGGAAGACGTTATTTCCGGCTAAGGCTTTGTCGACGGCTTTATGCGCGATTCAGTGCCGTAAGGAACCAGCAGCCGCCACCCACCAGAAAGCCGATCACGTTCAGCGATTTGCCGATCATGTAGGCGCTGCTGTAATCGGCCATGCCGGCCTGACGCTGTGCAAAGTCCAGCAGGTTGCCGTCGGATTGCAGCATGACGAAGGTGCCGATAATGAAGCAGAGAAAGCCCAGGAAGCAGGCGATGGTCAGCGGGGTCTTGCGGTTCTTCAGCTGCACCAAAGCGGCCAGCAGAAGCAGCGCTTGCCCGATGTGATAGCCGTACGTGAGTAACCAGTCGTAAGCGCTTTCGAAATCCATTTCCTGCTCTCCCTGAACTTGTTCCGCTCAGTATAAGCCAAGTACAGCAGGTTCTGTTTGACCAACAAAAAACCCCGGCCGAATCAGCCGGGGTTTTGTTTTTGGTAAAGCCCTTTCTAGTATCCGCATCCCTGAGTCGAGGGTTTTGTTTTCCGGCAAGGTGTTAGATTGACCTGAGCCGGATCATTTGGTTTCTGATGAGGCGATCAGCCTAAGCTCTTCCAAATAAACCTGAGTCGAGGATTCAGGTGGCTGGCTAGGCGGTATGTATTACCTGAGTTTCTGAGCCGGATCATTTGGTTTCTGATGAGGCGCAGGTGCGCGACAAAACCGCTTCCAACCAAACCTGAGTCGAGGATTTTGTTTTCCGGCAAGGCGCGGGTGTGTCACAGGCGCGCAGCGTATGAGCTTATACGTGAGCAGTCTGTGACACGGCCGCAACGCTGCCGGAGAGCAAAAGCATCACTCAGGAGACTTCGCGGGGGACTTCTTCGGCGAACGCTTCCCAGGTCCCCTTGGGAGTCACTTGAGGCCAATAATCAGGCACCTCAAGATACTCCGGAGCATTCTTCTCAATGTACGCCAGAACTTTCGGCGGAACATCGTCGTAGTTCTTCAGACCTTTGTGGCTGAACATGCGGCCGAAGAGCACTTCATCCTGATACTTGTTGCCACCCATGCGCATCCATGGCCACCACTGCGAGACACGGCTGAAGCCGGCGTTGTAGCGGCTGCTCGGTGCACTGCGGTCCATCATTTCATCCAGCGACATCGAGAAGGTGAAGTGTTCTGACGGGCTGATGCGCGGGCCGGTTGAAGCTTTCGGCCAGTGTTTCGGATCTACCGGGTTGGTATATTCGTGCGCGTAGTCCCACGCCAGCATCAGATCCGGGCCGTAGGTTTCAAACGGCAGAATAAAGGGAACGATACCGCCGTTTTCCAGCGCTGTACCGTCGTTCATCAGGGTCGGGTCGTCTTTTGCCGAGCCCATTGCAAAGCGGGGCATCTGCGGGGTCAGGGTGCCGCCCATCGAGTCGTTGTAGAAGTTGAATACTTCAACGGTTTCACCGGTGAACGGGTTATTCCAGGTTTCCAGAATGTCGCCGGTGGCGAGATCGGTGAAGTAACCGGTCTCACGCCCGCGAATCTGCATGTTGCCGTCTTCGTCGATTTTCGACTCCATACAGCCCGTGCCGGTATAGCCGAACAGCGGGATCAAGCGTTGTTCGCCGATGCGTGCGTACATCAGGCCATGGAAGGCACCGATTTCCGGGCCGTCGTAGCCGCCCCAGATCTTGCCGAAGGCATACAGGTTGTCCAGCGGGTTATCAAAATCAACGCTGGGTGATGCGCCTACTTTGGAACTTTTCGTCGGATTACTCCGACCCATTCCCATTTTCTCCTGAGACATAGTCTCCAGCGTATCTACACCGGAGTTCTGTCCTGCGAGCAGGGCATTTAGAAACATCGAGTTCATCGGAGCATCCTCTTGCTGCTGTTTGCGCGGTCAAACCGTGTCGCATTCCACGCAATGTTGTGCGATTTCGGTCTGCTGAGTCTGCCCCAAAAAACGTTGAGATATAAGGTGTTTTTAGTCTTGATTTTTAATGGCTTTTCCCTAGAAGAAAGGGACTGGCAGATTGATATAGCAGGAGAAATAAAAAAGAAATGGGCGGGGTTGTGACAGCGAAACAACCCCGCCCGGATGCGGGGGCGCTCCGGAGAGCTGACCCGGGAAGTACCGCATCAACAGAGGTTTCGACAGGCTTATGCAGATAGATTCAGTCCGACCGCAAATGCAGCAAATTAATGCCGGAAGGTCAGGGAGGCCCAGTAACTTTCCCAGTCGGCCGCATCAGCGTTGTCTGCCGGGTCGCGCGGAATCATGTGGATGGCCTTGATCAGCCATACGCCCGGGCTGTCAATGCGAACCTCAGCCTGTCCGTCGGCATTGGTGATGCTGCGCTGTGTCTGCTCCGGGGTTTTGTTGTTAAAGGCAATTACGGTAATGCCTTCGATAGGCTCGCCAAGATAATTGAGCTGCAGCTTGAGCGTGTCTTCCGTCTGCAGTGCGTAAGGGTTGTTCAGCGGCGTCAATTCCAGGGTATATCCAATGACAGTGCTGTATGCGTCATCAGGAGTGCCGGAGCCAACTTTGACCAATGCCTTGGCGTAGCGCGAATAGTATTCGCGTCCGTTATCGTTGGTGGTGCCGGTCTCTTCGCGCATGGCAATGATTTGCCCGAGACCTTCCGACTCGAGATAGTCGTTGAACTTCTGCGCCTCCATATCGACAAAGTCGGCCGTGCTTTGATGGCCAATCAGATACAGCCCCTCCTGTTCCGGCACAAAGTGTCCTGCCGGCACGTCGCCGATAATGGCATCAACGGGGCGGGGGCCGTCGGGAGTGATGATCCGGTAGTCGACAAACCACTGGGGCACGAATGGCAGGCTGTCGCCGCTTAAGTTTTCTCCGATGCGTAACGCAATATCGATGCGTTGCCCGGTTTCAGCGCGAAACAGGTCCGGCTCAATCCAGAAATCATGGGCGCGGGCTGTTAAAGTCCACAGCAACAGTGCTGCGCACATGAGCAGATTGAATCCTGACCGCGGGTTGTTCCGAATAGTTTTCACCATGAGAAAGATTTTACTGACATTTGTCTGTTTATTCGCCGTTATCCCGTCTTTGGTTTCGGCGCACCAGGTGTTGCCCGCCATTATTACTATTGATGTGCAGGAAGACGGCGCTTTTTCGCTGGAGGCAAGGGTCAACCTTGAGGCGTTGGTTGCGCAAGTAGACCCGAACGATCAGGACACAGATGACTCGGAAAACTCGGCCGAGTACGACCGGTTACGCGCAACTGAGCCTGCCGGACTGATTACCGCGTTCGACGGTTTCCGCGAGCGCTGGCTCGCCGGCGTGTTATTGCAGGCGGATAATCAGCCGCTGCAGCTGGACTATGCCGGTGCCGAAGTGCCTGACGTTGGCGATGTGGCCCGGCAGCGTATCAGCACCGTGCGTTTGCAAGGGCAGTTGCCGCGGGATACGCAATGGCTGATCTGGCGCTATGACGAGTTCTTCGGCGAAAGCGCGGTGCGCGTGAGTGTGGCGGGTCTGGAAGGCGTGCAATCGCAGTTTTTGAAAGCCGGCGAAGTGAGCCGGCCGTTGCTGATTACCAAAGCGGATGGAGAGCCGCTGCAGAGCACCTGGGATGTGGCCATTCAGTACACCGAACTGGGCTTTACGCACATTCTGCCGAAAGGGCTAGATCACATTCTGTTCGTGCTGGGTATTTTCTTCCTGAGCATGCGTCTGAAGCCGTTGTTGTATCAGGTAACGGCTTTCACCGTCGCTCACTCTATTACGCTGGCTTTATCACTTTACGGGGTGGTCTCGTTGCCGGCGTCTGTCGTCGAGCCGTTGATTGCTTTGTCGATCGTGTATGTGGCGGTCGAGAATATCGTGACCCCCGAGCTGAAACCCTGGCGCGTCTGGGTTGTGTTCGCTTTTGGTTTGCTGCACGGGCTTGGTTTTGCCGGAGTGCTGACCGAGCTGGGCTTGCCCGAGTCGGAGTTTGTCACGGCGCTTATTGCGTTTAATGTCGGCGTTGAGTTCGGCCAGCTGGCCGTGATTCTGATCGCGTTTCTGGTCGTCGGCATGTTCAGAAACAAGCCGTGGTACCGCAGCCGCATAGTGATTCCTGCCTCGCTGGCGATCGCGGCTACAGGCCTCTACTGGACCGTAGAAAGGGTCTTCTTCTAGCTTTAGTTCTTGTTGTTGGCGCGCTGCTCATCTTTGAACGCTCGTTTCTCCGCTTTGCGACTGGCGATATTTTCCTCAACATCTCCGCCGATGTGTGACTCGCCGCGCTCCCTGGCCAGTTCCACCTGCTTCTGACGCTCGGCGAAGCGGGCGCGTTGCTCCGGGGTGGTTTTGTCAAAGCAGTGCGGACAGCTCACACCTTTAACGTAGTGCTCGCTTTGCATGTCTTCATCTGTAATCGGCATGCGGCAGGCATTGCACTGTTTGTAGTGGCCGGCCTGCAAGTCGTGATCAACGGTAATGCGTTCATCGAACACAAAGCATTCGCCTTCCCAGTCGGACTCTTCGGCCGGTACTTCTTCCAGGTATTTAAGAATGCCGCCTTCCAGATGGAAAACCTGATCAAAGCCCAGTGACTTCAGATAGGAAGTGGACTTCTCGCAGCGAATGCCGCCGGTACAGAACATTGCGACTTTTTTGTGCTTTTCGGGATCGAGGTTTTCTTTGACGTAGTCGGGAAACTCGCGAAAGCTATCGGTCTCGGGGTTGATCGCGTTTTTGAATGTGCCTATCTGCACTTCATAGTTGTTACGGGTGTCGACAACGGTAACCTCAGGGTCCTCAATGAGCGCGTTCCAGTCTGACGGCTTCACATAGGTGCCTACTGCGTCGTTCGGGTCGATACCTTCCACACCCATCGTCACGATTTCTTTCTTGAGCTTGACCTTGGTACGCAGAAACGGCATTTCGTCCGTATATGACTCTTTGTGCGACAGGCCCGGAAAACGCGATTCGTCGTGCAACCAGCCGAGTAGTACATCGATGCCATCTCTGCTGCCGGCTACGGTGCCGTTGATGCCTTCTTTAGCGAGCAGCAGCGTGCCGCAGATGCCGTTCTTCTGCATGACCTCAAGCAACGGCTCGCGCAGCGCTGCCGGATCTTCCACAGCGACAAACTGGTACATGGCGGCAACGACAACGGATGACACGATTTAGCTCCTTGGGGCGACCCTGCGCATTGAGGGGTCTGTGGGGGCGGCATTATAGCGGCAGGATTATAGGCGTGATTGTCCCGCGACCGTATACGGGTTTTTGCTATGATGCGCCACCGGATCAAATCACCGCGAACACATAGGAACACAATGGAAAACAACAGCTTGCCGGTGCTCTACTCGTTTCGTCGCTGTCCTTATGCGATGCGGGCACGTCTGGGTCTGGTTGCGGCGGGGGTGCAGGTGGAGCTGCGTGAGGTGGTGCTGCGCGATAAACCGGAGGAACTGCGGGCCGTTTCTGAAAAGGCCACGGTGCCTGTATTGGTGCTGCCTGACGCTGCCGTGCTGGATGAAAGCTTCGATATTTTGCTGTGGGCGCTGGGGCGCGATGATCCCCGGGGTTTCCTCAATGTTGACCAGAATGAGCTGCGCTCGTTAGTGAGCGACAACGATGGCGACTTCAAGAAGAACCTGGACGGGTACAAGTATCCTGACTGGAATGAGTTAAGTCGCGAAGAGTATCGGGAGGGAGCACTCCCTTACCTGAAGAGTCTGAACGCCCGGTTGACCGGGCAAAAGTATCTTGGCGGTGACAACGCAACTGCACTGGATATTGCTGTCATGCCGTTCGTGCGCCAGTTCGCTGCTATCGACCGGGAATGGTTCGACGGTTCCGGTCTGGATGACTTACGCAATTGGCTGGATGATTGGCTCGCCTCTGAATTATTTCAGAGCGTGATGCCCAAGTACCCGCAATGGCGGGCCGGCGACCCGCGTACGGTGTTTCCGTAAATTACTGCTGCCTTACAGGTAGCCGAGCAGTGCCGGTGCCATCATCAGAGTGGTGAATACGGCGATGAAGCCGAAGATGATTTCTTCTCTGCGATCAAACATTACGTTCTCCTTCAATGGTCGTGTCTGACTGTTTTCTTTAATCAGTCTGTTTTGTTCATCGGTCTTTTTCATCGGTCTTGAGGGGCTGTCTTCAAAACGTTCGTTCATCCCTGCCGGCTTTCAGTGACTTCCTGTTTTAGCGACGTCGTGGCGCTCCGGGATGGTTAAATATTAGGGGGATCAGGCCGGGAGTTCGTATCGCCGGGGTAACGCTTTGTAGCAAAACGTAACTCACCTAACTCTTTGTTATTAAATGATTAAAAATTGATCTGGAAGCTGGCGGAAGCCGTTTTCCGGCAATTTGGCTGTTTTTCCGGGTGCGACCCCCGTCATAGTTTGTGGAGTTCCCGCCATTTATAGTGATTTCACTAAATACAGTGACCCGGTGCGGGCATCAGTGGTTGCTGTGTTCCTTTTACGTGGCGAACGGAAAGCGACCGAAACATGGAAGAGCGGCATGACCTGCAGCTGATGCTGGAATCCAGCACACCTATTATTGCGGTAGAGACGCAGGATGAGTCGCGCTTTCTGGATTCGTTAATGCACTTGGTCGCACTCAGTGGCAGCGCTGCCTACCGGCCATTGTTCCGTTGGTCTGTTACCGACGGTTTGCAGCGACTCGACATGGATCTGGAAGCGCAGTTACACAATGCCGACCCGGATCAGGTGTTAAAGCACATTCGTGCGTTGGAGCAACCCGGTGTGTATGTGCTCCTCGACTTCCACCACTACCTGCAGGATCCGGTCAACATCCGTCTTCTGAAAGATATTGCTCTCGATCGTGAGACCGGTGGCAAAACGCTGATGCTTGTCAGTCACGCTTTGGAACTGCCGGTGGAACTTGAGCACTTGTCTGCGCGCTTTACGATGGCGCTACCCGATGCCGAAGCGCGCGCCGCGATAGTCGATAGCATTGTGGCTGACTGGAACAGCAGGAATCCGGGTGCCCCTGAAGTTGATGGCGCCGCCCGCCGCATTCTTATCGACAACCTCTCCGGTCTGACTGAAGCGGATGTCCGGCGTCTGGCGCATAACGCGGTATTTGATGACGGTGCGTTGCGGGAGTGTGATCTGCCGGCAGCGATGCAAGCCAAGCATGATCTGCTGAACCAGCAAGGAGTGGTCAGCTTTGAATACGAGACCCGGCACTTCTCCGATGTTGGCGGCTTGCGCAACCTGAAGGTATGGCTGCAGCAACGTAAGCGTGTGCTGGAAGCGCCGGACGAAGTTCCGGAGCTGGATCCGCCCAAGGGGCTGATGCTCATAGGCGTGCAGGGTTGCGGTAAGAGTCTGGCCGCCAAGGCCACCGCCGGTATTTTGAATATGCCGCTGTTGCGTTTTGACGTTGCGGCGCTCTACAACAAGTTCCATGGTGAGTCAGAGAAGAACCTGCGCGATGCGTTAAAGCAGGCTGAGCTAATGAGCCCCTGTGTACTGTGGATTGACGAGATTGAAAAGGGTTTAAGCACCGGCACTAACGACGGTGGCGTGTCGCAACGCTTGTTGGGCACGTTCCTCACCTGGCTGGCCGAGAAGCGCAATCGGGTGTTTGTCGTTGCTACGGCAAACGACATCAGCGGATTGCCACCGGAACTGATGCGCAAAGGCCGTTTTGATGAGATCTTCTTTGT
>Ga0209692_10000668_pt1 | contig 67762 bp, 57 predicted proteins | sample tdDd472_FD_187129 | JGI IMG/M metagenome (GOLD analysis project Ga0209692, IMG submission 187129) | Marine sediment microbial communities from the Atlantic coast under amendment with organic carbon and nitrate - tdDd47.2 (SPAdes)... | ecosystem: Environmental > Aquatic > Marine > Coastal >... | reverse complement strand
ACGTATGATTTTAAAGTGGACGAGGGAATTTTTATTATGATGGGAGTGTGGTAAAACAGTCCAATTTTAGCAAAATCTTATGATAAATAATTGGGGAAAATGTACGATGGTAATTTTGCGCGCTACAATTATAGACATAATCAATATGATTAATCCCGGTTGCTCCGACCTTACTATCAATCGATTGCACCGGGCCATTACTGTAGTATTCGTAGTCAGTGCTAATCCCATTCGGATAGCGGATTTGCTTGAGTGCATGGTTACTAAAATAGTCAAATTCAATGGATTCATTATTCGGTAGTGTGAGGCGAATTAAGCGGTCTAGTGTATTGTACTGGTAATGTTGTTCGAGAGACCCTCCGGGACCGTGATACGTCTGTTTGCTGCGATTACCGAATCGGTCATAATCATGGTCCAAGGTCCGATCACCATAGGGTAAATAGCTCAGGGTTTTAATATCAGGTCGATTCAGTGCATCATAGCTTTGAGTAAAGAGGGGACTAGTTTGGATAGCATCATCCGTGATAGATGATAGATTGCCATTGTGATCATAGGCATAAACAATGGTTTGCTCAGGACTGCTGGCGGCATCGGATGCAAAGCGCATTTCCTGCAATAATCCCCCCCAGACGGCATATTCATAGGTGAGTTTATGACCTCTGGCAGTGATTTTTTTCACCAGTCGGCCCCGATTATCATACGCATAACGAACCTGTTGTCCCAACGGTTGGGTAATTGCCGTAGTTTGTGACAAGCGGTCATAATCATATACGGTACTACTGCCTTCAGGATCGGTCACTCGTAATACATTTCCGACGGCATCATAACGAAAAGCGGTGATAGCAGTCGGTGAAACCGCTTTTTGCTCTACCATAATCAAACGATTAAGGGCATCATAGGTTTGCTGGGTTTCACGCCCTAATGCATCAATGGTTTGAGTCCGGTTGCCCGCCGCATCGTAAGCAAATGTAGTCTGTTTATCGAGCGAATCTTTAATACTAATCAGGCGATCCAGATTATCATAGCCGTAGCGAGTGGTCCGATTAAGGGCATCGGTCTGAGACAGGCGATTACCATTACTATCATAGGTGTAGGTTAAAAGCCGCTCCATGACTCCACCCTCATTTTTACGTTCAATACCGATTAATCGCTTTTCGGCATTGTAAATAAGGTCTGTGAGTTGTCCTTCGCCGTCACTCTCCGTCCTCCCGTATTCCATTTGGGTCAATAAATCCTGAGTATAACGATAGTTATTTTCCTGCCCCAAGGGATCAATCGTCTTAATCACGCGTCCCCGATCATCATATTCAAATTGAGATAAGTTGTTATTGGCATCCCAGCGTTGAATCAGGTTGCCGCGGATATCATAATTGAAACGTTTCTCTAGATAAGGAATGGCACTACCCTTATTTTTGAGATATATTTTGCGAGGAAAAGCATCGTTATAGTCAATAACCAGTTGCATCCCATCAGGTGTTGTTGTGTTGATTAGTCGCCCGAGGTTGTCATAGCTATATTGAGTCGTCTGGTAGCTGCCATCGTCCTTTTTTTGTTGGATACTTTTGACGTGGGTTGGTTCACCATTTTCCTTGTAATAATAGTCATAGGCGGTATAAAAAATATTACCGGGCTCTGCACTGGAAACCACCTGAGCACTGCTCACTTGATTATGATCATAGGTCCAGCTGCGGGTTATGGTTTCACTACCCGCCAATTCGACTGATTCGGTTAACCGATTGCCAGCACCATCATAGGTATAATTTAACTGCTGGACTAAACTTAAACTGCCAGCACTGCCTTTTTCCCAGAGTTCCTTACGCGTCACCAATTTTTGCCCATTGTAGGTATAACGCGTTTCATTCCCCAAACCATCGGTGAATCGGCTTAAATAACCCTGTTCATCAAAGGTGTAGGAACTATCCACTTGATAAGCGTTCCCGCCACTGGCATTTTTCACGGTCTGTTTGACTTGTGTTTCAACCAGGTAGTCGGGATAAGAAAAATTCAGAATACTATAACCATGTGTTTGTCGGGTCACGCGGTCCTGGTTGTCGTAAGTATTGAGGTAAGGGGTACTCGACAAACCTTCTTGGATAGATGTCAGGTTATGGGTGTCATTTCCATCTGCATACGTATAGTTTGAAATCAATCCTGCCAATCCGGTCACCTGAACCAGATTACCTTGAGTGAGCCCATCGCTTGTTTCATCATGTGCATAGCTCACGCTTCGACCATCACTACTAGCGACCGTCAACACCCGCCCGGTCGTTGGGTGATAGGTAAAATTAACATAACGCCCCGATAAGTTACCATCCACCATACGCTCAGCAATTTTAGTCAATCGATGATGATAAGCCACGGTCATCGGCTTAGCCGGATCAACCGAGTAGAGTGAGGTTCCCGTTAAGGGTAATTTACCATTGGCATCATAGGTGTATTCCAGACGGTTACCGATAGGGTCTTCCATCGCAATGAGTAGACCCTGACGGTCATAGTGATCTTTATATAAGCTATTATAGGTAAAAACAAAACCACCTTCTGGCAATTCTTCTAGCTGACCAAAGATATCCCTCGTGGGGGTAATATAGGCTCCACCACTATAGATAAACTTGGCTTTGCGACCACAGCCATAGCGCAGAATAACTGAGTTATCGGGATATTCGTAAATACGCCGCTCGTGTTGAAACGCCCACCCATAACCCAACGGACTATCATAACTGCTCCGGCTATCATATCGGCGGCTGATATCAATAGGAAAGAAACCTTTCAACACCAGATCGGAGATTCGATATTCGAGGGCACCATTAAACAGCGAGACGGGATCACCTTTTTTTGCCGTGGGGACTTTGGAAGGGGATGAACCGCAAGGGTCGGGGGACTGCTCTGTATCCGGCGGTATGATTTGTTCAGGAGGCTCACCACCGCCACCCGTTGTGGTGCCACCAAAATCATGTGCAACAGTCGGCACAAAACTGCCTCCCAAACTAAGACAGGTGATCAAGAGGGTTTGAGAAAGGAATCGTTTTGTGGTTTTAATCATCATATTAAGGGACATACACTTCAGACATTAGGGTGGCAAGGATGTATTGGTTTTATTTTGAGCTGAGTCGGCGATAATGTGCAAATGCCTTATCGGCCTCTTGTTTTTCACCCAACTCGGTCAGAGCATTTCCCAACCGTACATAGGCTTCGGGATTTTCTTTATCCTGTTGAATGACGTGTTGAAACTGTTCCTTGGCCTTCGCCCATTGAGCTTGTTGCATATAGGTATCGCCCAACAATAATCGAACGTTGATGGGGTCATAACCAGTGGTGATGAGCACTAATAATTCTTGTTGTGCGGCCTCAAGACGTCCACTGAATAGATAGCTTTGAGCCAACCGCATTCTATGTGCAAACGCATTCGGTGTATTGACCAGAAGCCGTCGATAGATTCTTGCCGCCGCTTGGTAATTGGCATTGTTATAAGCTTTGTTAGCCTTTATTAACAACGCTTCTTGCTGCGATTCGGCATGGACTGTTTGAAAAAATAGCAAACCTGCCAAAAGGAGTGTGGTGTAGGTAATGTTTTTCATTGTTTATTCCGTTGTACCATGACTTTTATGGTGGCCATACCGAAGTTGCCTTCATAACCTCGAAAATTAACTGTCAAAAAATGTTCGCCCGGATGGGTTTGCCTGGTATCCCAGCGCCATGTCATGGGCAAAAAACCCACTTCATTTTCAAATGCAAAAATTCCATCCACAAAAAATACTGGTTCAAAACGACGAGCTAATGCACGTTCTTTATCTTTAGGGTCCACGTCAAGTCGCACAGGTACGATACCATCCACAATAGGCAATCCATTAGCGTTTTTGGGTTGATTTGCCAACAAGCTTAGCTGTACCTTAAAATCACCTCGAGTTTCCATTGATTGCTGACTATGCATATGCATACGTTTCTTTTTTCGCTTTTTATTGATGCGTTTTTCTATCTTCCATGGCATATCATCAATCAACATCACTTGATTGACTTTATTTCCTACCCTTAGGGTGTTTTCACTAAGTGCAAAAGCATCGATACCAAAATCCAATTTGGGATGTTGTTTAAGATCAAGTACGCCGGAGGCATCTTTACCATCCCAAAACTCATAATGTTCGCCGGGGCCACGTACTACCCAATCTAATAAGGTACGCAATAATGGTCCATTGTCCTGCATACCAATCCTGATATTAACCCTTGCTGGTTTGTTCAGTTGATATCGAATCTGACTCGTCACAGGATCCCAAGAAACATCACTTACAGGCAGATCTTCGCCTCCCGTAAGCTCAGTAAGATCATATTCGACCTGCGCCCCACCGCTATCCACAGCTTGGATAATATAATGATAAGCCTCAGGAGGAACTAGCTGCCCACTCTGATCTCGCCCGTCCCAAATTATGCTATGTTCACCTTTTGGTAATAGCGTAGAAGATTCAATGTTACGGATTAATAAATCCCGCCCATCATAAAATTTGATGGAAACTTGAGCCGCAGAACTTAGGCGAAAGTAAATGCTTACCTGCTGTCCTTTTTCGGGGAAAAATTGGTTAGGTTCAGTATGGACCTGGGTAATTTCAAGTGCACCAGCCCATATCGGGTTCAATACAATCAGCCAAAACAGGGCAACAATAAATAAAGGTTTTACACTATGTTTCATTGTGTATACCACCACACCGGTGCTCTAGCACCATCCTGATGATGGGTTAATAGAGTTGCCGCTCCCCCTTTGACGGGTATTTTCCACAAACCGGCATGACCATTTCGAGTGGACTCAAATATCAGTGTGGTACCATCCGGCGACCAGGTTGGACGGGCATCTAATGCGGGATGGGCAGTTATTTGTTTAGCCGTTTGATTTTGCCCTTGAATCCAAATTTCATAATTACCGCTGCGATTACTCGAAAAGGCTAAGTCACCATTAGGTGAAACAGCAATATCAAAATGATAAAGCTGTGCCACCGTCAATTGTTCTTGTCGTTTATCTTTCAAATCAAAACGCCAGATATCATGACTTTGATCCCCCTTACCAGAGAGAAAATAAAGGCTATTTCCGTCTGGTGCCCATACGGGCTCATGTTGTAGATAAGACATATTGGTAAGCTTTTTTAATTGATTCCCATCAGTATTGACCAACCAAATATTGTTGTCATCAATGCTGTCAGAAGTGCTTAGAGAAAAAAGAATCTGTTTTCCATCGGGAGAAATTACGGCATCATTCATACCTTTTAGTGGTAATACTATTGGGATTTCTTTTCCAGTTAAAACATCCACCTTAACCAGTTCACCTTGATTACCATTGAGCAATAGGTATTTACCGTCTGTATACCAACTCACACGTGATTTGTCATAATGGCTATGGGTGACCTGTTTATGATTGACCCCATCATGATTCATCACCCAGAGCTGCCAATAACCTTGTGTAAATGCTAAATAGGCAACATCTTGATCTTTACTGCTAGTAGGCTCAGCCATCAGTATGGGTGATAACAAGCACAGTAAGTAGAGTAGCGGGAATCTAATAATAGGCCATTTTGCTTTCATCACTAGCCTCTCCTAATTATGCAATTGTAAAGCACCGCGATAAAGGGCACTCAAATTTGTTGCAACACTAGTCGCTTCGATGGTAAAGGTGTAGGTCCCTTCTTCACTGGTCAATATATTATTGGTATCGTTTAAATCATAGCCTCGCCATTCAACTAATTGATCGATGGGTGTACCGGTATTATCGGCTGCTTGCTGCAACTCACCATTAATCAATACAATTGCTTCACTGCTAGTTGGATCGACTATTCCTGGGGGTAAGAGCTTAACCGTGACATAGGCATCTTGATTGATACGATAAGCAATTTGAGAAAATTGTTCATAACTGTGCACCACAAGAAATGGATTGGACTTTATTTCAATATTCAAGGATTCATTAGCGGGCTGTATACTAAGCATTTTATTCACCCCCCTAACAAAAACCAAATTAGACTTCATCCTGGCCGGAGGATCATAGTAAATAGATACCGAGCCTGTAACGAGGTTACCCTCAAGATCACGTCCATCCCAGCTCAAAAGGTGAGTACCTGCCGGATAAGGAACCCAATTTATGGGATAAAAGGGAGTTCTTCCTGAAGGAGTAACTTTTAACCGTACTAGACCGTTATGATACATGGTATAATTTTTCTGCCAGAAATCATTACGGTGAGCATTGTAACTGGAGTCTATCCCTCCAGATCCTGAGCCTTCAGTCTCTGTAAATGGCGGATTATAATAAGTCTCACCACCGCTTCCATTATTGGCATAAAGAATATAGCTATAGGCTTCATCAGCAACATAAGCTCCCGTTGTATCTTTTCCATCCCAGCTCAGTATAAAGTTACCACCTGAAGTAAAATTTTTACTGGTTTCATATATCAGCTCGCCCGTTTGTTCTGAAAAGATTCGTAGTGCGACATTAGCCGATGAACCCAGGGTAAAGCTGACATCGAACTGCTCTCCCTGCTTGGGATATAATAATGAAGGTGTATGACTTACATCAGTAAGGTTCGGGAAATCTAGAGTAATAAGGATTTGATCGCTACTGGTATTACCGGCTAGGTCAGTAACACTGAGACGTACAGAATATATGCCGTTTGGCGTTACCAAAGTACCATCGCTGCTATTTACGAGCCACTCCACCAAGGTATTATTATTTATTGCGGTAGTTTTACTCGAGTCAATAATTGTCCAAGAGCTTGGTGTCTCTCCTTGTCCATATTCAACCTGATAGTCCTCGATATTTTTATCATTGGCACTCCCATTAATTATCAGAATGGGCGTATTTTTTAAGATGGCTCCATTCAGGTTATCATCAATATCTGCTACGGGCAGTGTACTATCAAGTTCAATGAGTAAAGAATCCAAAAATGCAATTCTACCTGAAGTCAATGTCGACAAGACTATATTATAGACACCATCCGCTTGTACCTGTCCCACATTATTACTACCATTCCACTCCACTTCGATTGTATCACCGGAACCATCAATAGTTTTTACCACCTCACCAGTGCTATTTTTTATTTTTAAAGTCCAGGAAGAATCCGAAGTTAGAGTCCCAGTAATTGATAGGGGGGCCGAAGAGTCAGTTGTCGTAAAATAATTTTGATCAATAGCAAAATCATTAGACACAGCACCAGTTACAGCCATCGTTAGGAAATTAGAGAAATTTATAACACTTTCAGAGGTACTATTCGATAAAAGAATTTCATTGCCAATTTGAGGTGACGTTGTTCCCCACCAATTGCCAGTTATATCTAGAATCAACAAACTAGCACCATAAGAATTTGCACGGAGTTGAGCATAAGTATTGCCAAATATATCATTTCCTGTAATGGTGGGATTTGGATTTTTGTCATCATTGTAAGCTCCCGCTAGCGTAATACCATAATTGTTATAAATGATAGCATTATTGCTGATTACTGGGGTTGACTTTTGGGAAATATTGATGCCAGTACTCACATTTCGAATAATATTTCCAGATATATCAGGGGATGCACCATATAGATAAATTCCCCGAGATCTTTTATCAATATTTTTAATTAGGTTTTTACTAATACTTCCCGTAGCATCTTCAGACATAAAAATACCAGAGTCACCAAAGTTGTAGATTTTATTATTGCTAATTACCACTTCAGCAGCTGTAACAGCAATACCACGGTTTGCCCACTCAATAGCGACATAATCAATTAGACTATTAGTACTGGTCGCATTAATTTTTATCCCCCCCCATATACCCCGAGTAGGACTACTGGACCCTGAAGTTATTTCTACTGGATTTGCTTCCGAGCCTTGCATAATAAGAGTGCCATTTATCACTAATTGACCATTTTTGTGAGCATAAAGTTTTGCCCCCGCTTCAATTGTCAAGGTAATTCCTTCAGGAACAATTAAACGTCCCAAATTGTAGCTCGTCCCCGATATTAAGGTTTTATTTTCTGATAACAGACCATATAACTCACTCACTCCGGCTACAGGTGCACCATTAGGTCCGTCTAAATAGTTATTGAAATTTACGGCAGGTGAACCATCTGCATTTTCAGTCAGATCATAAATACCATTGGTAATGGTAATGGGCTCTGTACTTCCCCACCAATTACCAGTTGCATCTAAAACAGTCGTTAGTCCATAGCCAAAGCTTTTAACATAATAATTATAAGAATTATTATAAATGCTGTTTCCATTAACTATTGGAGCTGGATCATGATCAAGAGAATTTGGATTACCTGAAACATAAATACCATAATTAGAGGAAGTAATTTCATTGCCTCCATTAATTACCGGATTAGAGTCTTCACCAACATAAATCCCATAAGTTACATTGCGGATGATATTTCCAGTAATTAATGGTGAACTATGCCTTAGATCTATTCCAAAATAATTCGATCGAATATTTTCAATCAAATTACGGTTAATATTACCAGTAGCACCTTCACTCAGTTTAATCCCTCTAGAGCTAAAGTTACGGACTGTACTATTGCTAATATTTACATCAGCAGTAGTTACAGAAATACCAATTTTTGCCCACTCGATAGTTGCATAGTCAATTATACTATTGGTACTCGTGGTGCTAATTTGAATGCCTTCCCAACTCCCTTCAAAAGGGCTATCTAACCCAGAAGTAAGCTGCACTGGGTTGGCTTCGGTGCCTTGAATAATAAGCGTACCGTCAATTATCAGGCGAGCATTTCGAAAGGTACGTAGTATGGTACCAGGCTCAATAGTTAAGGTAATACCTTCTGGAACCTGTAAATACCCTAAACCATATATTGTTCCTGAACTCAGGGTTTTATCCGCAACAAGCTGGCCATATAAATCGTTTTCAGTTGATACAGTTGAGCCACCAGCCGCATCCAGATAACTATTAAAATCCACTATGGGTGAACTGCTATTATTCTCAGTTATATCAAAGATACCATCTGCAATAATTACCGAATCATCACTTCCCCACCAATTACCCCTAGCATCAAGGGTTGTTATATGCGCATCACCAAAACTTGACGCGTAATAATTATGATACGTATTACTATAAATACTATTTCCTGTTACTACCGGATTTGGATTCTTCTCAGGGGTATAACTATGACCAGAGACATAAATGCCATAGCTATTACTGGTAATTTCATTATTACCAGTGATTAAAGGGTTGGAATTAACATTTACGAAAATTGCTGAATGACTATTTTGGATAATGTTACCGGAGATAAGTGGCGAACTATTATATAAATCTATTCCTCTCCCCCGGATTCTAATATTATCAATTAAGTTACCACTAATATTAGCCGTTGGAACATCTCGCAAATAAATACCCCCTTCACCAAAACTACGGATGGTACTATTTCTTATGGCAACATTAGCCTCAGTTATATGAACACTCCATTTAGCCCAATCAATAATTGCATGCTCAATTACGGAATTGATACTGGTCGTATTAATCTTAATACCTTCCCAAATGCCCTCTGTAGGGGTTTCTGCCCCTGAACTTATTTGAACTGGATTGGTTTCTGTACCTTGAACAAGTAGGGTACCATCGACAATTAGTTGGCTATTACGATAAGCGCGAAGTGTCGTCCCCGCCTCGATTGTTAAAGTGACTCCTTCTGGAACAACTAAACGTCCTAATCCATAGGTTGTTCCTGAAGTCAGTGTTTTATTGGACGAGAGTTGACCAAATAATTCATTTTCTGTGGATGCAGGGTTTCCATTAGGACCATCTAAATAGTTATCAAAATCTACAATGGGACAACCACTCGCAGAATCCGTATAGTCATAGATCTTATCGGCAATGATTAGCGGGTCAGTACTACCCCACCAATTACCCGTGGCATCCAGCACGGTTGTCAGCCCATCTTTAAAATACCTGGTGAAGTAATTATAAGAAGTGTTGTTATAAATCCGATTTCCATTCACTACGGGAGCTGGATTACTATCACTATATGAATATCCCATAACATATATTCCAGTATGGTTATCAACAATTTCATTCCCTCCACTAATAGACGGAGCCGATTCACCATAAATATAGATACCATAGGTATTGTTACTAATAGTATTTCCATGGATGGGTAGAGAGCTATTGATTAGGTGAATTCCTTTACCTAGACCATTTGATTTATCAATCAGGTTGCCACTAATAGTCCCCGTCGCCCCCTTACTCATATGAATGCCCGAATCACTATAATTTTGGATGATGTTATCTTTAATAACGACACTGGTCCTCTCCACAGCGACGCCTTTTTTTGCCCATTCGATAGTCACATGACTAAGCATGGTACTTATGGAGGTATCACTAATAAAAATACCATCCCATTTGCCTTTTGTAGGATTGGCACTACTCGAATGAAAAACAATGGGATTTTCTGCCGTACCCTGTGCAAAGAGCGTCCCATTAACGATCATTTGCACACCATCATCAAATTGTAATTCGACCCCTGGCTCTAATGTCAGTTCAGTCCCCACTTCAACAACCAGATCGCTGCTAATTATATAAGGGCTACCTGAAGCGGCCCAGAGTATCTTTTCTCCCAGGGTGCCATGGTGTTGCTCAGGTTGCGGATTGTTGTTTTGCTCAGCAGCGGATTTAACTTGTTCGGTTTGCTTAGTACCTAATGGATTTTTAATTTCACCACTATTCGATTCAGAATAAGTCGGTTCAGAATAAGACACTTGTTTAGAATGTGGGGCATCGGCTTGATATTCAGGGGCAATAGCTGAGCTATCTAGACTATAGGCTGTAACAGAATATCCTAAGAAGAGACATAATAATGAGAATATAAACCAACATGATTTGAATAAAGCAATGGTTCGTCCATTATACCTAGTAAAGTCTATTAGCATTTAAAGTACTCTCCTTGAACAAATAGGTACTTCATTTTGCACTTTGTTATATCATTCATCGATTTTTCAAGATTAAACATTACAATATTGAATTGACAGAGTGGAATAGCAATATATTTTGCTAATCTCTTCAGAGGCAAATTATTGCATTTTTATAGTGAGATTAGATTAACACAATGCGTGTCGTTCAAACAGAATAAGGAATAGCGCTGTTTTTGTCAATATATAGAACAAAACACAACCAGTTTAACCGATATTTACAATTTAGCGAACACTTTATTAATAATAAATAAAATAACAATTTAATATTATTACCAAGCAAATAGTCACATTCTATGCAAAAAAAATTGCTCAGCAGAAGGGTGGAAATAAATGAATTGAAAATATAAACATAGCTTAGAAATTTTCAGCAACATTTAATATCACTCTATTCCTTTTACTTTAATCCAATTGCTTGTCTTGAATTCTTTGCGGACGTACTAAAAAATTAAACGCATTTAAAGACAGTAATAATCCCACTGCAATTAACCCACCGCCAATTAAATGATAAATCTGCAAAGATTCACCTAAAAAAATCATTCCTAGAATTGCTCCAAATATGGGTAGCAAGTGCACGAATTGTCCACCGATATGCGCATCCACTTTGGCCAGGGCATAATTCCAGGCAAAAAAAGCAATTAATGAAGCAAAAATAACTACATAGGCCAGGGCTAAAATAACGTCTTGATTAAATTGAGGGGTGGGTTCATTCCAAGGATTCCATAGGTATATCGGGAATAAAATAATACAGCCTAAAATAATCGTTATTCCCAATAGAGTAAAATTGCTTATTTCTGGTGGTCGATGGTGTTTGAGTAGAATGGAGTAAATGGCCCAGTCAATACCAGCAACTAACATCCATAAATCCCCTTGATTAAAGGAGAGGTTGATTAATTTGTCGAGACTGAGTTGAGATAAAATCAATAATACACCGAAAAAGGAAATAAAAATTCCCCAGACTTGCTGCGTGGTACCAGAGATATTAAAAAATAGACGTGAGAGGATAATTATAAATATTGGGATAAGCGAGTTAAATAAACTCCCATTAGTCACCGATGTAGATTGTAAACCGATATAGGCCAGGGTGTTAAAAGCACTAATTCCAGTTATGGAGATGAATAATAAGGCGACCAGATGTTGCCGAATAAGCTGTCGTTGTTGCCATATCGGTTTAAGAACAAATGGCAATACAATAAGTGCGGCTAAAAACCAGCGCCAAAATGCTAGATTGAGAGGAGCGATTTGGTCACCTATGGCACGTCCTACGACATAATTGCCCGCCCAGATTAAGGGTGGAAAAATCAACACTAGATATGCAAAACGCATAGTGAATCGCCTATAAGAAAAAGCTACAGCAAGGCCGTAGCTTTTTTGAGAAGTGGTTGTTTACCGGCCTGAGGCACGTAAATTTTGTACCGTCATTTTGCTCGCAGGGGTTAGCTTAGGATCAACAATTCCTTTAAATTGACCTGTAGTACAATGATTGGCTTGAATATCCACCATAGAGAAGGAGTCATCAATGGCAACACCAGTTCCTTTATTTTGTGGGAGATGGTTATCCGGATGAGCCTGACCAATGGACCAACTCTTCCACATATCGCCTTTACGGTCATAGGTAATATTTCTTGGGATGGTAAAGGTTTGAGCATCAATAAAGTGCTGACGTTTGCTAATGGGGTGGTTAGGATCAACGGGCTCTGATTCAACAACATAGGTTTTGCGCAATTGCCAGGTGATATTGGGAAAACAACCGCCTTTGCCACCAAAGGCAACCACTTTATATCCGTCTTTGTCTTTATGGGTTTCATTATCCAGTTCTAACTCATTATGGTTATACATGGGTAATAATAAATTTTTGGTCCCCTTATAAGTCCATTTCATATCACTGATACGACCGTTGTAGCCTTCAAAGTCCTCAATCATAACGTCAGAGCCTAAAAACGCATCAGTAGTTTGGCCCGTCGATAAACGACGAACCCGACGCTGGAACCCCAGGTATAAATAAGCATTATCACGCTTTAAATCATCTTCAAAACGTTGGATTAATAACTGAGTATTTTTCACATCAAAAGGTTCCAAGACTTGTACATAGATGGCACGGAATAAATTTGATGGATTGGGCGTTAAGGCCGGAAATGGTTCTTGTTGGGTACGATGATTATAGTTTAAGAAATGAAAGTTAAATTTAACCGTACGCTCTACTTTGGAACTTTTCATATCCCGATATTTCCAATAGAACGGCTTAATTGCAGCAGAGTCTCCCCAGTTATAACCATATTTATAGTTAAAGGCGAGTTTTTCTCCAGCACGCGGATCATCCATTGAGGGTTCTTGAGGGAAAGGACGGCCAGCTATGGAGCCTGAAATATCCCCTACTTTTTCGCCCAGCTTGGTTTCTCCTGCATATTGACGTGTGGCATCAACATAAGATTTATGCAAAGCAAAATCCGTAGTTTTACCCACTTTCATTTCATAGTCGCCATTTTTAATAAACTGATACATGGCCGGATCTAAGACATCTTTCACCGAATCCACATTGGCCTGATTAATGACCATACCAGCTTTTATACCATCCACTTCCGGTACACTGGAAGCATAGGGATAAAAAGCTTCTTGGATCACTTCATCAGAAATTTGAGCAGCTTGTACTCCCCCAGTAACCATGGTACTTAATGCCATGGTTAATAATGTTTTTTTCAACATAGTTGTTATCCTTTATTTAATTTTTGAGTCAATTTAGAAGCTATAACGAATGGTTAACTGCAACTCATCTTCTTGATTCGCTACACCGATGGGACCATTGAGGAATCTTGCCAAGGGTTCATATTGACCCGAGAAGTCACCCACAGCTCCCTGCGCTACGCTCCAAGGGAATTTTTTATCTCCACCTGATTTAACATTTAGGGCTAAATTAAATGACCAATGGTTATCCGGAGTCCAAGAAATACTGGGTGCTACGACAGTGGCTGCAGCACCGACATCATGAGCAATAATAATTTGCGGGCTAAGACGATTATTCATATACCAGCCTTTAAACAATAGGGTACCGATCCAATTGTCTTTTTCATTGGGCATATCTTTTTCGTAATCTTGGATATGCTCACCAAATAATTGCGCCGAAATTAAGAAGGCACTGCCTGTTCCCAAGGCTGGAATGACCAGGTTTTTATCCAGGCCAATCACATAACGCAACATATCGGTTTCTTTATGGCCATTTAAATCCCTAGGAAGCTCTTCCCCCTCGGAATAAGCCACTTCAAGACGCCATACAGAATCCATTTGAGTGGAATAATAATCAACAGAACCACCGAGCATATTGACTTTCGGGAAGTGAATATCAAATACACCATCTACTGCTGGTAACCCTGCCATGGTTGGATGAGCACGGAAATGTAGAGAAGGTAGTTGTTGGCGGTAATGTAGAGCATTAACTGAGAAAGTCGCATCTCCATAGACTCCTTCCCACTTCAGACCAACTTGAGTATTGCTGAATTTCCATTCTGGTTCTTCCACATCATGAATAATAGGAACTAAACCATTAGGTGTCCCAACATAAGAAGAGAAAAAACACCCCGCATCAATCATTCTGTAGGCTTGTCCACAAGTCCCTAGATTGTTGGGACGGAACTTATCAAAATTCCACACCAAAGAAAGATTTGAGTCATCAAAAATACTATTGGCTCCCATTCGCCATTCGATATTGGCCATCCATTGTGGGATCCGAATATCTTCTAATTCGTCATAAATATTGTGGCGTGAATAGTCCACCGGGTTAATCACATCTAAGACTCGAAACAAGTCGGTTTTCCCCCAAACCACTTGTTGTTTACCCAGCGTTACAGATAATACGTCACCGTTATTAAAGTTCTTATCCGCAGTTAAATAAAGTTCACGAACAAAATCCAGCTCATCATTGAAATCTGGATATTTCACATCTTTCTCACTGTGATCCATATAACCATCGAGGTTATCGCAGAGTAAGGGATCATTTTCACACGGAAGGGGTGACCCCGGTGTTAAAAGTGCCGCAGAAGAGACGGTTGAATTATCATGCCAGTTTGAACCAAGATAAGGTTCAGTGGCATTTTTACCAAATTCATCATCATTGAGGGAGTAGACTGCATCATAGGTGCCTCTTAATACACCATTGATCGATACATTACTCCAACTATTCCCCAAACTATCCGACTCGATAGGTTTGGCAAACTCGACCTGCAAAGTATTGCGAAACTTGGATAGGCCCACTCCATCACGATAATAGGTGGCATTTTCAACAAACCCAGACATTTCTCCTTCGGCTGCTATGGCAGTAGACGCAGTGCCTACCGTCAAGCCCATAGCAACACTAATGGCTAGTTTATTGAGGGTCATTATATTTATTTTTGACATTCTCGAACCTCTTTGGTTTTTATAAAATCCGTGTAAACGGGTATTAGGAATGAATCACTCCGTCCTCATCCTGATAGGCTTCACAGATGAACTTCGGTTTAAACACCAATACCCAGCTAGGTACCAGCAACATTGCAGCAGCACCATTCAGTACTACCATGACGATAAGCAATAAGGCTGCATCGGCCTGGAAACGTAGGTCGGATAAAAGCACCCACATTACAATGCCAGCCATTAGGGTGATGGCGGTAAAACTAATTGCCAATCCTGTGGTACTAATGGCTTTTTTGACCGCCGCATTAAGTTCCGTCAGTTGGATCATTTCAGCGCGAATCCGATCCATCATATATATGGAATAATCGATACCGACCCCGACGCCCACAGCAATAATGGGAACGGTGTTTATATTGATCCCCATTTGAGTCACACCCATATAGGCATAGGTCAGGGTGGTTGCAAAAAGCATGGCCAAAAACATCATCAATCCCGCTGCTAGAGATTGATAAAACAACATGACCATGACAAAAATTAAAATAAATACCAAAGGTAGAACCCATAAATTGGTTTCATAGGCCGCTTCATTCATCGCTGCAGTAACCCCAATGGTTCCCCCAGCGAGATGAACACTTAGGCCTTCAACTTTACCTTGGTTTTCTTCAATCCATTGTTTGGCGGTATGAATAGCCCGACGAATAGTTTCACCCTGATGATCCTTATAATAAAAAACCAGGTTGGCGATCCGCTCATCTGTATCGACAAATTCTTTTAAAGCGCCAGGAATCGGGCTAGACATCATATAAGTAAACATTAATCCACCCACATAAGCCTTGTCATTAGGAATTTGAAGCCAACGGGGATCGTCATTATGCAGAAGACGGTTAACCTGTTTGACCAAATCAGGGATCCCTTTTGCTCCACCTACTTCAGGATCCAATAACATATGGTTTTCTAAATCAGCCAAGGCTCTTAAAACTTCAGGACGTTTAATACCACCTTTTTCGGTAGTTTTGGCAACAATATACAGTTCTTCAGATCCCGGAAAACTATCATTAACCGCTTTAGATGAGAGGTTATAATCATGACTTTGATACAATATGGGTGAGCCAGGTTCCGATTCACCAATCACCACTTGGGAGGAAAAATACCATCCTCCGACTAATAAGAAAGCTCCTACCCAAAGTGCATTACGAGCAGCATGACGATCACTGATTATCTCGGCACAAGCCAAGCCGACGATGCGGAAAATATTATGTTTAATCGCATAGTTTTTCGGTTTGGGTAGAATGGATAATAAAAGCGGGACCGCCAATAATACGGTGATAATAATGCACAAGGCCCAAAGTGAGGCGTAGTGTGCCAATTTGGTATTGAGAGGAATTGAACCAATTGCAATTAATAATAATCCTATGGCATCAGAGACCACACCTAAACTACCCGGACGAAATAGGTTTTCAAAGGTAATCCGCGCTGCCAGATGATGATTGTCGTGGTCATTAAGTTCCAAATAATACCGCTCGACAATTTGAATACCATGTGACATAGCCCGCGCCGAGATTAAAAAGGGAATCACTAATCCCAGCGGGTCGAGGTTATAACCAAATAAGGAAATAATACCAATGCCCCAAATCGATGAGACTATCACCGCCATTAATGGCACTAACACACCATAGGCTTTGCGAAAATAGAAAACCAAAAGAGCAATCATAATCAGGGCGGTAAATAAGAAAATTTCAATAATCTGTCCTAAGTATTGATAAGCCCAACCGACCAACATGGGTTGTCCGGTCACATGGATTTTCACCCCATCCATTTGCTCACTAGCACGCATTTTTTGAATTTCATCAAAGGTTTTTTGATAATCTAATTGCCCTTCGTTAAGTTGTGCTTTAATTAAGGCCATTTTCATATCTGGCGAAACCAAGGGACCATAAACGCGGGGATCTGCCACAATATCAGTTTGCAATTGCTCTAAGGCCTGAGCCGACATTTCCCCACCTTGAGGATCATAATAGGATTTGGAATTAACATTTCCTTCAGGTGTCATCCAGACCTTACGGGAATTACGATGGGTGACACTGGCAACTAAGTTATGGTTAATTCCGGGCAAACTATCCACTGCCTGGGTGATTCGATAGATTTTGGCCAGGGCTTCATTACTAAAAATGGTTCCTTGCTCCACTTCTACTCCAACTATCACCACATTGGCCCCACCAAAGGATTCTTTGATCTCATTGTGCAGTTCAATATAAGTGTGTTCCTGGGGCAGGAGATCGGCAAAATCAGAATACATTTTTACGCCCGGAATTTGAGCCGCAAAAAATAGGGTGGCAATTAAAATAAAACCCAATATGGTTTTGGGATGGCGAAAAACCGATTCATCCAGGTTATGTAAAAAATGTGTCGTCTTATGCGCTTTGGGTGAGGTATCTTTCATGGTATTAAGCCTTAGTCTTTATGGCTATTGCTAGCTAATGATTTTGCGGTTTGGATTGCTTGGGTATACAAAGAACCTGAACCGCCTGCGAGTAGAAGTTGTCCATTGGCTAATAAAAGAACGTCCCGTAGGTACACTGGTTTTCCCTTTTTATTGACTGCTATCCATTGCTCCCCTTTAAGCTCCAATAGAGTGGAATGATCCCCAAAAGCAAACAGACGATCAGACGTTTGACTAAAGCCATAAATGGGTGAGTCGGTTGGTGTATTTTGTTGGGTCCAATTTTGTCCACCGTTTTTGGTATAGAGTATTTGGCCACTGAGTCCGCCAACCCAGATTTCATCAACCGAATTAAAATGTGCATTTTGGACATAGAAATCATTCGGAATGTACTCGGGAGGATTCCAGTTAAGGCCGGCATCATCACTCCGACTAAAAACACCAAATTCACCAACCACCATGGCCGTTTTTTCATCTAAAAAATGAATGCTGGTTAACATGGCATCTTCGTTTAAGCTATTGCTATTCCATGATTGGCCGTGATCCTTGGAATGCATAATGGTCGAAAAACTGCCCACCACCCAAATACTATTATCCGGTGCGCAGGTTAAAGCGAGAATATCTTCCTGAGTGGGAATATCAAAGGCTTGCCAGTTGCTACCATTATCACTACTACGCCATATTTTTTTGTCAGTTGCTAAAGCAATAAAACTCTGGTCAGGGCAAGCCACTACATCTATTAGCGTGGATTGCTTGGCAATTATTTTACGTGTCCAAATTATTTCATTGGCTACACTATTTGATTCAAGCATAGGTGTCTTAGCCTTATTTGTTGAAGTAAGAGCACTCTGCAAAATTAGGCCATTCGAGCCGTCAGCTCCGACAGCAATTAAATGGCTATCATTTCTGCTAAGACCTTGAAACTGGTCCGTACGACGTACCTGTTTTTCTAATTCTTGATTGATTTTTTCGATATTTAGAGAAGCCTCACAACCAAGAAGAAATAAGCAAAAAATAATCAAAAGTAAATTTTTGCTAGTAATAGAAAGTATTATGATTCGTTTTTTTATTTCATAATTGAAAAGGTGGTTAATTTTAGTTTTATGCATCATTGACTTATTCACCTAAGAGAATTGAATATCCTTTATTGAAAAGCTTAAGGGCAATCTCTATGCCAAATACTGTTACAAATAAAATAAACTTAATATTTAGTCTTTAATAACAGATGTTTAGGTCATATCAAGATTGAAAATAGGAAAATTATGGGGAATTAATCAGAGGGAGAAAGAAGGGATTATGAACGTTCAAATGGGTTGAATTTCATCAAATAGTAAAGCCTGGATTTTAAGCATTTGAGCAAATCATCAAATAAAAACAACAACAAAACAATTTTCATCATTCCAGTCGACTGTATTTGGGAAACATTCTCTTTTAAATGTTTCTGTATTAGAATCTAATACAACGATAGAAAGCAAATCGTTAACAGGAGGAACAGACCAATCATCCTAAATTAAGCGGACAAAAAAAAGCCAGCTAAAAAGCTGGCATAAGTGGGGCTAAAGGAAGAAGTGTCTGCTGCTTAGATTCGTTTAAATAGTGCCGAACGTTGTTGTTCATCCCCACCATCAGCTTTGGTAACAAATCGTTCGGTATGAATATCCCGCTCAAATAAACGTCCTTGCATTAGGGTACTAATCGCCGCATCAATCATTATTGGAGGTCCACATAAATAGGCCTTATGTCCCTCAAAACGACCATTAAAATAATCTTTAACCGCTTCATGAACAAACCCCGTAAATCCATCCCATTGATCATGACTTTCCGGCTCATTTAAAGCGGGTATATAGTGGAAGTTGGGATATTTTTCTGCATAATTTTCAAAAAGTTCCCGATTATATAACTCCGCTACATTACGGGCACCTTGGAATAGGTATATTTGTCTTTGTTCACCGTCTTCCAGCAGTTCTTTAATCATAGCCTGTGGACTGGATAGCCCCGATCCCCCAGCAATATATATTACATCCTGCAAATCTGATTTACGGGTAAAAAACTGTCCATACGGACCGGAAACATCCAAGCTGTCTCCCACGCGCAAAGTTTCATGTAAGTAGGTAGTTCCAGCACCATCGGGTACAAGACGCACGTGCAGTTCTAAAATGGTATTTTGTGAAGGGGCATTGGCGATTGAGAAAGCCCTGGTCCCTTCTACTCCCGGTATATTTAAATTAATATACTGGCCTGCCTGAAACTCAAGTGCATCATCTAACTCAAAGAAAATCCCTTTTATTGTTGGCGAAAGGTCTTTTATCTCACTGACTCTGGCCTTAAAGTCTTTAACCGGAAACCCCTGGAAATCAGGATCCACATCAATATCGGCCTCAATAATTAAATCAGATTCCGGAGTAGCACAACAGGCCAAGACCATACCTTCATCCCGTTCCTCATCCATTAAGGCAAAAGGAGAAGCATCACCTTGATCCACATCCCCATCGGTTACTTGACATTTACAAGTACCACAGGTTCCATGGCCACAGGCAAAAGGCAACCAAACTCCTTGACGTAAAGCTGCATCCAGTATGGTTTGCCCTTCATCTACTTCAATAATATCACCGGTCGGTTCAATTGTTACTTCGTATGTCATCTACTTTTGCCTCTTACTAGCTAAACGTTAAACACCTGCACCTTGGAAACCTTTTAATTCCGGAGTAGAAAAGCGTAGGGCAGATTTATGCGCAATTCCCTGCTCGGCTAAAGAAACATCCAGTTGCGGTTTAAACGGCTGTCCATCCAATAACCATTCAGCATTTTCCCAATCCACTTGCGCATATTCCTCATGCACAGCAAAAGAATCCGGCATCACTTCTTCCAATAACCGTTTAAACGGCATATCAGGTGACACTGGGTAGGCAAAAGCAGCACAGAACATCAGGTGATGATCCCAGCCAACATAGACCACTTGATTACCATGAAAATTTTCAAATTTATCGAGTACTTCCCCTTTATAATCTGGGGTAATTGCTTGTATAGGCATAATTTTTCTCTTTTTAATTCAATCTAATCCGCTTAAGCTGAGTTTTTCCATTCTTTCCAGCGTTGTTCATCGGGTGAACCTTTCATGTCCATATTGTCCTTACCCAGGTTCATTTTATAGAAATCACTGAGGATGTCTTCTACACCAGGACCTCCACAATTTCCTTGGTAAATTTGGTGAACAGGAAGCCAGGATTGAACATATTTTTCAGGCTCATCGTCAAAGATATCTTTACAGCCATCGGAACAGAAGTGATAACGTTCCCCCTCATACACTGTATCGCGATAACAAATCTGGGTGGGATCATCCATTTCCGTGAACAACATGGGGATCTGACAAGTCGTACAGAGTTGTGGTAGAGCTTTGGTATAAAAACGATTGCCGTCGGCTTCCATTTTTTTGGCTAATTCCCAACGGGGGCGATAATACTTATCGAAGGTATCGGGATACTTTTCTGATAACCAATCCAATTCTTCATCACTGGGGATCCAAGTATGAAATCCTGTTGCATGACCATGGGTGTAGAATGTCCACCAGGCTTGATGAGAAATATGTTCTTTTTCTTTTTTAATGGTTTCTGAATATTTTGGCATACGAATACCATAACGAGCCAAGTCTTTAAATAAAGCGCCACCTGCTTCTTCGAAGTAAACTTCCCAGGCTTCTTTCCAAGACATCACTTTATTGGGCAACATATAATCCATCATCATAGCGACAATGGTTAATAAGCGGCTACCGCGCCAAAACCATTTATCCAACCACTTTTGTACGATGGGCAGATTGTCTTCATGTTGTTCCAGTAAAAATTTAATCACCTCTAGACCTAGGGTCATATGTCTGGCTTCATCCGATTGAGCCGAAAAGCCAAAAGTTACAGTGGCCATATCCCCATTGTGGGCAGCACCAGACATAAAGGGTACAAATAAGAGATTGGTTAAAACATATTCAAAAGAAAAACCAATCGCAATCATATATTCGAAAGGACCAGCACTTCGAGCATCATTAAAAAATGATTTAGGAACCGATAAATACCAAACCCGATCATGCATATGGCTAAATTCTTGGAAACCATCAAAGAATTTATTGTAATGACTCATGGCATGAATTTGAGTTTGTACATGACGTAGTTCATCCAGTGACTGCATTTGACAAGCCACCCGAGCACCAATTCCACCCAATTGTCGTCCTACATGGGCAAAACCTTGATAAGCCTGATACTCTAGAGGAGACACACCGGTTAAAAAGATTTTAATAGCATTCACATAACGCGGGTCGGATACATTGAGGTGACCATTATTTTGTGAGAAGGCATCAAAAATTGCATAGAGTTTTTTCTCTTTTTCAGCCTGATATTTCCAATAGCTATCCATAGTCAAACGAAAGGGATCTTCCCATTTTGACCAATCGGTAATTTTTATTCCTTCAAATTCTTCAAATGGAAACGCCTTTTTACGCTCTGCGTAAGAATAATCCCAGTCTAAATCTCGGGTTAATAAACGGTATTTATCTTTAATATTTAGTTTTTTTACGGCCATTTCAGTTACCCTCTTATTCATTCCAATGCAAGCTTAAGGCATCATCATCTTCGTCAACATTACCACCCAAGGTAATTAAATTGATGTGCAACTCTTGTACATCCCAATCTCGCCCCATTTGCTCTTCTACCGATTCACGCTTGATAGTTAGGCTGCCCTCATTTTCAATACGGATCATAGCGGGCATATAAATTACGGTTGCATCCGGGTTATCATCTTCAATGGCTGCGACAATATATCGGGACTCATCGTTGTCCTGTAGTGCAATATATACTTTTGACATTCTTCACTTCCCTTCTATTTAAACAAGCCAGCTTTGGCTAAGCGTTTATTTAATACGGCTTCAGCAGCTCGCAATGCGTCGCCTCCTAACATTTCAGCAGAGATAGCTTCAAGGGATTGCATAAGCTTGGTTTTCCATTTCATAATCCATTGTTCCAATAAAGCCTTATTTTCATCAGATTCAGCTGCCGCAGTTTTAAGTACCGCATCCACCCAACGATTCGACTCTTTAGACCACACTTGCATAAACTCAGTTAACATACCGACATCTTGCGCCTGATTATCTTGCAACCACGCATCAAATTGGTGGTAATAAAGGTCATAAATTAAAGAATCAGCCACAACATCCTGAGCTATCAATACTTCAAACCAATCTTCTGTAACGGTCATTTCTTCCGCACAAGCCCTCAGTCCTTGCCAAAGTTCATCTTTCATCCAAAACAGTTTGGCTTCTGTTAGAGCGTCCCCAGAATTTCCATCTAAAATCAAACCGATTCGAGATAAGTATTGAGCGACCCCCAAGCGATCCATACCATTAAACAAACAAGCCTGGGTAATGGCAGTTCCATAACCATAAGAGCTGGCATACATATTATTTAAATTCGCTGCCTGCTCCATATGACGAAGGGGAACTAAATAACGGATCAGTTTGGCCTTAACTTCATCACTTAAATGATTGATTAGGCTTCTCTTTTCAAAAAAAGAGTAATTATTTTCTGCCACTTCCTGCATTTTGGCTCGTTGTTGCACATAGGTGCCATAATACATCTGACGTGGATCACGAAAGGCGTACCAATCTTCCATTTTTATGGCAGTGCGCGAAGGATCATTCAGTTCTTTTTCCGGTTGCCATAGCGGGCGATAGTGAAAATAGTTTTCAGACTGAACGTCGTAGGTTGCTTCTTGATAACGTGTGGCAGGCTTATCCCCGAACCGACGTTCTATATGAGCAAAAGTGTTGCGAACCGAGTCTAACGTCGCAGTTTTGATTTCAAGAGTCATAATTGTTTTTCCTAGTAAAACACTATGTTATTATTTGTTGTATTGCGCGATAATCCCAAATTTATCAGGTGAAACGTAGCGAGAATGGATTAAGTGCTGAAGATTAAGGATTTTATGGTTTATTTTGGTTTTATTCGTAGCCATCCTACGGGTGAAATCAAAATAGTTCAGAAAATCCTTAAGATTTAGTGCTTAATCTATTCATAGCAGGTTCAGTTGATTGATTTGGGACCGATTGAGGGCCATTAACGAGTCTTCGCCATAGCGCCATTTTTCCATTTCTGCATCAACGGCCTTAACTTGTTCGTCGGTCATATGCACCACCTTATTTTTTTGACAAAATTCTTCAAAGGCTGAGCGAGGCATAATCAATTCAACAAATAAACTGGGATCATTGATGGCAAAATCGAACTCAACAAAACGGGCTGAATCAGCACTTCGTACCCGAACATATTTGATCAATCGATCAAATGTAGTTGGTCCATCATTTGGAGAGTCTGTATTGAGATTAGTATTTGGCATAGTTTTCGAATTAGTTTCCAAATTAGTTTCCAAATTAGTTTTCAAATCACTTTTATTTCAATGGTCTATATCTATATCAATTACCAAGAGCAAGCCATATGCCAAATACTAAAAAAAATTCGGTATTTACTAAGTAAAAATTAGCTATCTATATGATTAATAATATTTATTTAATTTAAAAAAAGTAATCAATACAGAGCATTTTCAACTCTGACAAGGAGCATCTAATGAAATAAAGGGTGACCAAATGATTAGATTAAATAAATATCTTTAATTATTTGATCAAATCATTAAAAAAAAGGATAAAATGACATATGTCACCAAAAAACAGCTCAAATTCGAATAAAAATAAAAAGGGCTATACCATAAATCACCGAGAGACGAACTATGAGCAATCAAGCAGAACTCACCTTCCCCACTCCAGAAGACCTTATATCTCAAATTAAATTTGCCCATCAAGACGGCAAAATCTGGTTTGATGAACAACGAATGTTAATGGTGCACTCTGAAATTATGGGTTCACTGCGTAAGGAATTAATTGCCACCATGGGAATGGAACGTACCCGTGGTTTTTTAATGCGCTTCGGTTACCAGTCCGGCATAAAAGATGCCCAATTAGTCAAAAAATTACGCCCCGATATTACGACCAATGAAGCTTTTATGATTGGACCACAATTGCACTGCATAAAAGGCATGGTTAAGGTTGAACCCAAAGCCTTAGACTTTGATGTGCAAAAGGGAGAATTTTATGGAGAATTTGCCTGGTACGATTCATATGAAGTAGAAACCCATATCCACGATTTTGGCATGGCCAGCGAACCCGTCTGTTGGATGTTATTGGGCTATGCCAGTGGTTTTGCGACTTTTTATATGGGTAGTAAAATTATTTTTAAGGAAACCCAATGTGCCGGTACGGGACATAAACACTGTTATATCGTCGGCAAGCCAGCCGATGAATGGGAAGATAAAGAAGATCTGGAACGAAGTTTATTACCCGATACCATTATTGATGAATTATTTGCGCTACGCTATGAAATATCCACTTTACGCGAAACTAAGGATAACCTTAGCAGCCCTCCAAATAAATTATTTTTTAATTGTATTGGTCAATCCAAGGCTTTTAAAAAAGTGTGCAATTTAATTGAAAAAGCCTCATCCAGTACGGTAAATGTGCTTTTGCAAGGCGAAACTGGGGTTGGAAAAGAATTAATTGCCAAGGCGGTTCATCTGAGTAGTGAACGAGCCAAAAAGCCCTTTATTGCCGTAAATTGTGCCTGTATTGCTCCCGATTTAATCGAAGCCGAACTATTTGGTGTTTGCAAAGGGTCTTATACCGGTGCCACTCAATCACGAGAAGGAAAATTTGAACGAGCCGATGGGGGTACTATTTTTTTAGATGAGGTCATAGAATTGAGACCTCGCGCTCAAGCAGCCTTATTGCGTGTATTACAAGAAGGTGAAATCGAACGGGTGGGCGATACCCAAACTCGTCATATCGATATTCGCGTGATTGCAGCCAGTAATGAAGATCTCGCGCAAGCGGTTAAAGAAGGACGCTTTAGAGCGGATTTATTTTATCGCTTGAATGTATATCCTGTCCCAATTCCGCCGTTACGTCAACGCACCGAAGATATTCCTCTTTTAGTTAATCATTTCCTAGAGAAGTATCATGAAATATACAATAAAAAAACCTTAGGTGTTTCAGATAAAGCGCTACAGGCTCTAATGACCTACGCCTGGCCGGGCAATATTCGCGAATTAGAAAATATGGTTGAACGTGGCGTAATCCTCACCAATAGCAACCATACGATTGATATGAAGTCTTTTTTCCCTTCGCTGGTCGAACCTTCCCATCCCCTAAATGTGGTCGCTGAAACGGGCGAGGTCTGTAAAACGACGACTAATGAAGAACAAGAACATAAAAACACCATCGAGCAATTATTAGACAATAATTTTGATTTGGAAAGCTTTGAGCACCAATTATTAAAAGAAGCCATTAACCAAACAGACAATAATATTACTCAAGCCGCACGTTTATTAGGGATTACTCGACCACAAATGGCCTACCGATTAAAAAAAATGGGGGTTGAAGGCTTGACGAATAATAACGATAACTAAGTGATATCTACAGAGCCGATCAGCTTACTTTATCATTAACAACCCATTCTCAACTGGTCGAGCTTATCCTCAGGCTATACAAGGAACTGAAAAAATAGATTGTCTCTCTCTCAACCACTCGGAATATATTCAATATTAGGATAAATATAAGCTAATAAAGTTTGGCTAATTGTCGTACAATCAAGATAACAATCCAATTATTGAAATACGACCAACAATACACTTAAAAATGCTCTTAAACCGGCTGACCACTTTTGCTCAGGAGAAAATATGTCAATTAGAATTGAATATATTGTATGTAATAAGAAAGGTGAAGAATTGAAACGTTTTGACGCAAAATCAGAAGCTGAAGCTTACGACTCGGTCATTTGCGCAGCTGAAGATATTTCTCTGTTATTGGAACCCTTGCAAAAGAAACTAACCTTAAGCGAAGAACAAATCTTTGCTATTTCAGAGCATCTCGCTTTTCAAGCCGATGAAGTTAAGCTTGCCTTAAAGCAAATCAAAAAACCTAAGGCTCCGGCTCATCACATGGAAACTACTGATACGCCAGAAGCACAAGCTGAAAATGCTACTCAGGCAAAATCGAGTAATAAAAAACATCATAAAAGAAATAAGCCGTAATACAACAACTGACCACAATAACAAAGTTTCGAACGACTCCTTGAGGTAGCTGGCGCGAATAATGAGCCGCTACGTACCCTCCTGCCAATGAGCCAAATAAAACCAGCATTCCGGCATACCAGGCAATAACCCCATCATAAATAAATAATAATATAGCAATCAATGATACCGCTGAAGAAACCAATAGTTTTAAACCATTCATTAAATTAATATTGGTATAACCTGCCAGGGCTAAATAGCTCAACAATATAATTCCTAAACCGGCATTAAAAAAACCGCCATAAATACCAACGGCCAATAACATTAGCAATAATAATGAGGTCCCGATTAAGGAGGCATGACGGTGATGAGAAGCAAATCCTTTGAGAAACCTATTCAGTTGACCACCAAAAATAAACAAAATGGTGGCAAACAAAAGCAACCAAGGAATGACTTCGCGAAATAAGGACTCCGGAGTCTGCAAGAGTAACCAAGCACCAAAAATTCCACCAATCAGACTGATTAAAATTAATCCAGGTAGTTTTTCCTTGTGCTGGTAAAGTTCTGTTTTTAGTGCATAAGTTCCGCTAATATAACCCGCACAAGAGGCCAGTGTGTTAGTAGCATTGGCACTAATAGGTGGCACACCAACAAAGAGTAGAGCAGGAAAGGTAATAAAACTTCCTCCACCCGCAATTGAATTAAGCAGTCCTCCAAAAAAGCCGGCCAGAATTAGAAAAAAGAATTCAAATATCAAAACGGTAAAGGAAATTGACGGATGACGGAGTCAATGTCACTCAATACTGTTTCGGATAAAGCCAGTTCAAAGGCTCCAATATCTTCTTTCAATTGTGCCATAGTGGTGGCGCCGATGATGGTTGACGTAACCCCTTCGACCTGATTACACCAAGCCAAGGCCATTTGCGCGGGAGTTAAATTATGTTTTGCGGCAATTTGTACATAATTCTTGACCGCATTATTTACTCTGGCATTGTCACGAAACAATCCATTGCGTTGAGCTTTACTCCAACGGCTCCCTTTAGGACGTGCGCCATCCAGGTATTTACCACTTAAGACTCCACCGGCGAGTGGCGACCAAGGCAAATAGGCAACCCCAGCATGGACACAATTTTCCAACAAATAGGGCCAATCTTTGCTATGCAAGAGATTGAATTCATTCTGAATAGAAACGATACGCGGTAAATCATGTTTTTCACTCAAACGCAGATATTCATTTATTCCCCAAGGCGTGTCATCTGATAAACCACAATAACGAATTTTCCCGGTTTTAATGCAGCTATCCAGTGCCTGTAGAATTTCCAACATACCTTCTGAGTGTGCCTGGGCATCTACATCATGAAATGAAATTTTACCCGGCCAATGTTTGGAAAAGTGTGGCGAAGTCCGGTTCGGCCAATGTAGCTGATACAGATCGATATAATCTGTTTGTAAACGTTTTAGTGATGCATCGACAGATTTAATAATGGCTTCGCCAGTAATATCATTCCCATTGCGAATCCAAGGAAGACCATTTCCGGCAATTTTGCTGGCCAAAATAATTTCATGGCGACGTTGAGCATTTTCTGCTAACCAATTTCCAATTATGGTTTCGGTTTTCCCATAGGTTTCAGGTGAAGGAGGGACCGCATACATTTCTGCCGTATCAATAAAATTAATGCCCTGGGCCAAAGCATATTCAATTTGTTGATTGGCATCGGTCTGATTGTTTTGGGTTCCCCAGGTCATCGTGCCTAGACAGACATGAGATACATTCACATCGCTGGCACCAAGTTTTGAATATTGCATTTTACGGCTCTTTAATTAAATTGGACAAATCATATTGCTTAGGATAGCAAAGATTTACCTTTAAACCTAAAAAACGCTGTTTTATAAAAAAAAAGAATTATTCCCCATCAAAACTTTTTAGTTTTTTACTCCAGTCTTCATCAAGGCTTCTACCATCCCATGGCGATTTGCCATAATAAAGAACTCCTTCAGTTTGTACATTTTCAAAAATAGCCTGACCTAAAGCGGTTTTTCGTAAATCCGCATTTTTTAGATTGGTATGGGAAAATCGCGTTTGTTCCAAATTAGATGAGGAGAGTTCAGAATCACTCAAGTCAGCACCACTAAAATCAGCCTGTGATAAGTTACTATCCAAGATTTGAATATCACTTAGTTGTGCTGAATTGAATTGGCTATTCTGCAAATTACAAAGCAATATCTGACTACTTTCCATACTCGCGCGTTCAAAACAAGCATTACGGAGATCGACCCGTTGGATAAAGGCATTATCCAAATTAGCACCTTTAAAACTGACCCTTATCCAATCCGCATCTTGGAAAAAAGTATCACTTAAATCACAACTATCAAAACAAGCATCATTTAACCGACTAAAAGAAATATTGGCACCAGATAAATCCAATCCCGATAAATCCAATCCCGACAAATCCGTATAGTTTAGGTCGGCATCACTAAGAGAACCATTTTGACCACGACTTTCTAATAATGCTTCTTTACTATCAAAACGAATAAGTTCTACAGCAGAATTTAAGCTCATAATTTTTTAAATGGAATAATTAGAAGACGTCAAGAAAAGCTTGACACTCTGCAATTTAACTACAAAATATCACGCTCTTGACGCTCTTGACGCTCTTGACGCTCTTGACGCTCTTGACGCTCTTGACGCTCTTGACGCTCTTGACGCTCTTGACGCTCTTGACGCTCTTGACGCTCTTTTAAGGCTTTTTCAGATCAATAATCTTGTTTAGATCATAGTCTTTATGACCACCTACTTTTTCAACTAAAGCCGCCATATTATCATCTAATGTCGGGCGTTGAACCTGGTACATCAGACCAATAGGCGTAGTGCCATCATCGCGATAGCTATTCACAATATGAAAAGCCGCGTCCAGATTACAGGGATCATGATCTTCCGGTAAATCTTTAACGATGGTGCGATAATATTTAACCGTATCCAATTTATTAAAAGTCGGGCATTGGGATAAGATATTGACGAAGGAAAATCCTTTATGTTCCAAGGCTCCTTTTATTAGTTCTGCACATTGCTTAGGATTACCTGCAAAACCCTGCGCCACGTAAGTAGCCCCATAGGTAAGCATGTACAAAATGGGCTCCATGGGTTCTTCAACACCGCCATAAGGTGTAGTATAAGCCTTCATTTCTTTGCGCGAAGTGGGCGAAACCTGTCCTTTGGTTAATCCATAAATCTGATTATCCATCAAAATATAGGTCATATTGACATTTTTTCTGGCCACGTGAGGCATATGCCCCCCACCAATTGAAAATCCGTCACCATCACCACCCGTAACCATGGTCAACAAGTCAGGACGTGCTAGTTGCGTGCCTGTAGCAACTGGAGCAGCACGGCCGTGTAGGGTGTGCATTTTATAGCCTTGGATAAAATAAGGAGTACGGGAAGAACAACCAATACCCGAAATATTCACTAAATGGTGTGGATCGACTTTTAATTCGGCCAAGGCACGATAAATACCATTGAGTACACCAAAATCACCACAACCAGGACACCAAATAGGCTTTACATTGGATTTGTAATCTTTAGGTTTTAGCTCTTCGTCTAGTTTTACGAAGTCAAATGCTGCTGCACAATTCATGATAAAACCTCCTTAATTTTGTCGACCATAATAGCCGGAGTAAATGGTAAACCACCGCAAATGGTATGAGAAATCGGTTGAATAGATGTTTGCGCTCGTAAGAAAAAGGCTAGTTGTCCTTGGAAGTTAACTTCAGGGACAATGATTTGATCACAGGTGGCGGCAAAATCTTCATATTGTTGCACAGCCATGGGCCACAATAATTTAGGATATAGACCTTTTACTTTGTATCCTTCTGCACGCAAGCGTTCGATGGCTTCACGCGCTACACCAATGGTGCTACCCCAGGTGATAACTCCTATTTGGGCCTGCTCTTTCGGATCACCATCAACTTCCATGGGCTTATAGTCATTAACTAAAGGTTTCAGTTTATTGAACCGTTTCCTCGCCATTTTATCATGGTATTCAGGTGTAGTATTTGGCGATCCTAATTCATTATGTTCCAATCCAGTAGCAATATGCATAGCATTTTTAGTCCCCGGATCAGCCATCGCAGAAATAAAATCATCTGTGATCTGATAACGTTGGAATTCCCCTTCGCCATCCCAACGTTTGCGCTCAATAATTTCGTAACTCTCGGGATCAGGACGAGGAATGGTTTGAGTCGAAAAGGCCAAAGAACCATCAGATAGTAGAATAACCGGAGATTGATATTTTTCAGCCAGATTTAGGGCATCAACGGTCATATCAATACAATCTTTTACATTTTCCACCGAAAGCACAATACGTTCTGCGTCACCATGTGAACCATGAATCGCTAAAAATAGGTCGGATTGTTCATGTTTGGTGGGCATACCAGTAGAAGGACCGCCTCGTTGCACATCAACGATTAAGGCTGGAGTTTCACTCATAAAACTCATGCCAATCATTTCGCTCATTAAGGCTAATCCAGGGCCTGAGGTGGCGGTCATAGAACGTTTTCCGCCATAAGAGCCGCCTAATACTTGAGCAATGGAGGCAATTTCATCTTCTGCTTGAATTAAGGTTCCACCCGTCTTGGGAATCTGTTCGGATACGTATTTTGCAATCTCAGTGGCAGGAGTAATAGGATAAGCTGAGAAAAAGTCTAACTTACCTAAAATTGCTCCTAATCCAACACCGTCGTTTCCAGAAATAATAATGACATCCTTGGGAGCTGTGGCATCAGCAACTTTCCAGTCGTCTGTTTTTTCCAAGGCGGCACCATATTCTTGGCCATGTGAGAAAGCCTGAAGATTTTTTTCCAGTACCGCTTCGCCTTTTTTACCAAATTTGTCACTAAGTACCTCTTTTAGTGTTTCTTCTTGGATATTAAATAATGTTGACAAAGCACCCAGGGCGACCATATTTTTGGTACGCTTTTCAATCAGCTCTTTGGCCGTTTGGGTCATGGGAATAGGATAGGCATGAACACCTTCGGGAATTTCCGGTTCAAAATCTCCCGGAGAATCATAGACAAATGCTGTACCAGGTTTCAGTAAGTGCTTATTAAGTTCGTATGCTTCACCATTAAAGGCGCAAAAGACATCGAAAGTATCCCCCTGATTCCATAATTGCTCGGCGCTAATGCGAATTTGGTACATTGCATAGCCACCTTTAATTTCAGCAGGGAAAGTTTTAAAGGTATAAACCTCCAAGCCTGCACGAGCACAAGCCGCGGCGACAAAATCACCAGAGGAGATAATACCCTCACCACCTTCACCAGCAATCCGGATAATCAAATCTTTTTTTGACATTCCTAGACCTCTATTATTATTAAAAAACTAGTTTACCGAGATTTTTAAATTGAAATGACATGTTTTCTATCTCTAAAGGGATAGATTTTTATGCTATTTTTGATTTTTTAATTAATTAACTATATGAGTTATCTATACTAAGTATTAGTTAACAATTAAGCATTTGACCCAGACTTATCTTATCAGCAACAATAAGCCACAATGCCATATAACCTTTGCCCATTCAATTGTTAGCGCGTTCCCGGTTTTTATTATGTTAAAGCATCAACTCCCTAAAACTGGAAATCTATGCGTTAGCACAATAAAAATGTGAACTGCATATTAAAACAAAAAATGGAGGGTTTTACTGCCCCCTAAAAGTAATAAGAAATATAGGGGGATTTTTTTGAGATAAATTTGAAGGTTTATTTATTTGTAAAAAGTCAATTCGACAATCAGTCCTGGTTGGTTATCTTTTAATTGAATTACGCCTTTATGCAATTTTATAATTGCCGCCACCAGGCTTAGACCAAGGCCATGACCTTTTTCTCCACGATGTTTAGAGAGTTGGTAGAAACGATTAAATACCTTATCCTTTTCATCATCAGGGATCCCATTACCATTATCAGAAATAGCTAGAATTACTTGGTTGCCATAACTCTCTGATTTAAGTTTGATCTCTCCCCCATTATGGGAATATTTAATCGCATTATCAACAATATTTGCAATGGCTTGAAACAGCATATCTCGATCACCATCCATAACAATGGAGTTATTAGTTTCTATCGACAGTGAAATTTCTTTATCCAGGGCTAGCGGCTCGTAGAACTCCCCAACATCTTTTAGCAGATTAGTTATGGAGAAAAGACTGAAAGAGCCGGTATTGGCCCCACTTTCAACCTTACTAATCCGCAAAATAGCATTAAAGGCAGATAGTAAACTATCAGCTTCTCCGATGGCGGATGAGACATGCTCGATCTGTTGTTGATTAGCATCGGTTAGAATATCTTCCAGTTTTGCCCGCATTCTGGTTAAAGGAGTACGCAAATCATGAGAAACATGATTGGAAATATTCTGTATGTTTTCTAGCAAAACACTGATTTGATCTAACATTTGGTTAATATTAATTGCCAGTAGGTCATAATCATCATCCGTTCCACGAACTGGAATACGAAGGTCTAAATCACCTTCGCGGATATCAAGTATGGTGGTATTAATCAGATCAATTTTATGAATGGTTTTACGCATAATAATAAAACCACCAATAGCGCCTAAAATTAAAATAATAAATATGCTGGCCCCCATACTATGTAGAATTAGGGATTGTTGCTGGTGAGCTGCATTAATATCCAGGCCATTTAAAAAGATCAATTGGCCATTTTCATCTTCATGCAGAGGCTTGACTAAAACTTGAGCTTCTTTGGAGTGATCTGAAACCTGACATAAACATTCATCCAGATCGATTCGAAACCATCCAAAACCGGGGATATCATCGGGAATTTTTCCTAAATTACCGGCTAAAATACCTTTTTTATTATGATAAAGCAGATAAATGGAGTCAAAAACCTCGCGCTTTAAACGTTCATCAATCGATTCAATCAGCTTTTCTTCACCATATTGATTATAAATTTGCATTAAGGTTTGGCGATCATATTCAATATGATGATCCATTTGTTGGAAAATATACGAAATGGTAGTCCAAAAAATAAAGCCTAATAAAATCAGTGAAGAGGCGATATAAAGCGTAGAATAAAGAAAAACCAGCCGAAAAGAAGAGTTATTGGTTAGTTTTTTCAGGCGCTCTAAGAACATAACCAGCTCCACGGACGGTATTTATTAAAGGAAATTCAAATTGCTTATCGATTTTTTTTCTTAAGCGACTCATATGCACATCGATTACGTTGGTTTGCGGATCAAAGTGATAGTCCCAAACATGTTCTAATAACATGGTGCGGGAAACGATTTGCCCGGCATGACGCATCATATATTCAAGTAAGCGGTATTCAGTTGCCAATAATTCGATATTTTGATTAGCTCGTGTGACTTTATGTGAGAGTAAATCAACCTTTAAATCGGCTACCGTTAGTTCCGTTACCTGCTGATCAGCACTATGTCGCTTAGAAAGAATTTCAACCCGCGCTAATAATTCTGAAAAAGCAAATGGTTTGACTAAATAATCATCTGCCCCACTTTGCAAGCCTTCTACACGTTGTTCCACATCCGCCATGGCACTTAAAATAATAATAGATGTATTAATTTTTGATGCTCTTAAGGTTCGAATAATGGTGAGTCCATCAATACCAGGTAACATTCGGTCAACAATTAACACATCATAATCTTCTGTTGTTGCTAAAAATAATCCATCCTTACCATTGACCTGATGGTCAACAACATGGTTATTTTCATTTAAGCCTTTAATGATAAAGTCGGCAACATTTTGATCATCTTCTATTAGGAGTATACGCATAGTGGCTTTCTTTAATTTTTAACGATAGGTTTTAAGGTAACAAAATAAGTCTTACCTGAAAATGACAATTAGGTTAATATTATTTAATGTTGTTTAGTGTTGCTTAATAATATCAATAACACTTTGACTACTATTATAGTCGATACTTATCGGTAGGTATTGATTTTGTCGGTAAAGACCTAGGGAAGGGAAAGAACGTATGCCAATACTCCGGGAGAAATGGATCTCTTCTTTAAGTTGATTTTCAATGCTATCGCTTATTATATCGATTTTAAACTGTTCAATGTCTAAACCAATGGAGTCGCCAAGTTCAATCAATGTCTCAATTAAAGAAGGATTTTTAGCTTGTTGATAATAGCCATTCTGGATGGCAGCTATCATTTTATCCTCATATAGCAAACCTTGCTTTTTGGCACTAAGCACTGCACGGCAAGCGGGATAGGTAGAACGCATTGGAGTAGCCTTAACCCAAAAATCAAAATTAAATTGTGTATCACGAACCTGTTGTTCAATACGCCGCCAATTTTCTTGTACATATAGCTGAGTATTTGGATCCATAGGGGTATGACTGTCTTTGGCCAGTCCAGCAACAATTTTTTCAATACCAATATGATCGGGTAATGATTCCTGGATCTCTTTCAAGCTATGCCGAAAAGCATAACACCAACTGCACATTGGGTCATGGAAATAGTATAAGCTAGTTGGTGCAACTAATTCATCAGACATGAAACTAAGCTTCCTGATATTTTTCTCGAATAGTTAAAAACTCATCCAGGTGAGTAAAAAACAACTCAATGAGCTGGGGATCAAAATGCGCACCACTTTCAGCCTTAAATAACTCAAAAATTTGTTCATCTTCCCAGGCTTTTTTATATACCCGGTCGCTGCCCAATGCGTCGAACACATCTGCAATAGCGGTAATACGCCCATAGATATGGATTTGCTCACCCGATAAAACCTCTTGGATATCCCATACCATTATATTTGGTTTCATTAATTTTAAACGCAAAATAAACAGGACAGTGATGGTTAACACCAGTATATAGCAAAATTAATCCCAACGAGAACACAAGCCAATTACTGTGCGTTCCTAGAACAATTAAAATTACCGCCAATAAGATCCTTATTTGGCCTTCAGGCCGTCCTATATTAAACCAGGGATACATGTTTTCACTCGATAAGTAGTTAAAATAGGATATTCTATGAAAGTGTAGCAGAGGCTATGTATTTAGATGAAGCAATAATTAGTAGCATTTAAAAGTGATTGTCGTAGTGTACAGATTGGTCTGTACACTACCTGGAGTATCTATCCAGCAACCTTCCCACCTTTACTTTCACACTCTTCTTTAGTCATTGGTAGCCAGCCTTGGCCTTTACAACTATTCATTCCTTTACAAGAATTAGTCGCGGTAGCGCAAGCAGTCACTCCCTTACAATTATTCACCCCCATACAATGTACCTTGGCTTCCTCTGCCATACTAGCCGTTGAAAAGCTCATACTCGCTCCGGCAATTAATAAACTAGCTGCCGCAGTAGCCAAAGTATTTCCATTTGATTTTTTTACAGTGTTCATTATTTTTTTCCCATTTTTTAAAAGATTAAATTAACCAATTTTGGTTGGAAGTCAGCATAACAAAACAAGACTTACATTCGGATTAAGTCAACATTAAATAAAATTAACCTAAAAAAACTTGTTTATCTTTTGTTATTAATCCAAGCTTTTAAAATAATAGTTGAGTATTTTAATCTGGTAAAGAAAATAGTTAAAATAAATGCAAGTCTATATATTTTCCAACACTATGTTGCATTTCAATATAGGTGGGAAGTTTTGCATCGGAAGGAAAATCCTGAGGACCTCGACAAATCATATGCATAACATGGGGTTGTTGCGTTGAATTGAGAGAAAAACGCCAAAAGCGTTTAATATCGGCAGGAGTATGAGCGACTTGTATATTTGCCGCATATTTTAAATTAGCTGAAAAAGCAGGCATCTGTACAATAGAGCTTTCCTCAGCAGTGGTATTAACGATATTAAACTTGCCCGGGTTGATATTTTGTTCCACAGGAAGTAATTGATTTAATTTCAGCTCGCAACTGGCAATATACAAGTTAAGCGCAGGAGCTTCTATGGGCTGTCCATTTTGAAAAAAGACCCTGACTTGTTCGGCTGGCACGACAATTTGTTTTTGAACCGCTATCCAAGGGTTTGAGATGATTTCTTGAAACTTTCCATTCGTCCTATTTTCTACTTGCATCTTACTACATGCTGATAGAGTGAGTAATGAAAAGCTCAGTACAATGATATTTTTTAATGATATTGACATTAGTAGCAACCCAGAGTCTTTAACTTTTATTATTTAAAGTTTTAAACAAAAGTTTAAAATAAATGAAGGTCCATATTTACTCCAACAGCAGCTTGCATTTCCTCACTGGTTGGCAATTTAGCATCATAGGGAGTATCTTGCACACCTCGACAAATTAGGTGCATGACATTTGGCTGCTGTTTAGATTCTAGCGTAAATTTCCAAAAGCGTTTAATGTCAGTCGGTGAATTATCACGAAAATTAGCCAAAATAGTCGTTTGTCCCGGCATGAAAACAATAGGACTTTGATCCTGTGCTGTCCGGATAATCTTAAATTTACCCGGCGCTATCCATTGGCGAGTTTCTAAAACATCCCTAACTTCAATTTCACAATTCACTTGATATAAATTAAGAACTGAGGGTTTTATCCATTCCCCACCTTGAAAATAAGCGCGGGCATTTTCTGGTTCAACACTGATTTTTTGTTGGATTTCTATCCACGCATGGTCAGCAATGGGAAAATGCTTACCATGTTCTTTTTGTTGAATTAGCGGCGCTTTACAGGCAGTAAGCATTAAAAGAACCATTAATATCAGAACATGATTTTTCATTTTGCACTCATTGTATCGTATACCCAATCCACCTGAAAACGCAGGTTTCAGGTGGATTGGGTATAATTATTAATATTTAAAGGATTTTCAATACATCCTCTGGCGGTCTTCCTATGGCGACTTTAGTATCATCTTTATCCTCTACGACAACAATAGGACGTTGAATCAAAATGGGATGTTCTTGCATAGACTGAAGTAACTCCTGCTGTGACAATGACTCATCATTTAAATTATTTTCCTTGTATTCAGTCTCACCCGAACGCATTAATTCTCTAGCGGATATATTAAGTTTAGACAAAAAAGAGCTAATTTGTTCAGAACTTGGCGGTGTTTTTAAATATTCAACAATATGCGGCTCAATACCTTTATCCTGCAATAATTGTAGGGTCTGTCTTGATTTAGAACAGCGCGGATTATGGTATATGGTCACTTTCATCAATTACTCCAAATTTAACTCATTTATTTTCCGTGTTAGGGTATTTCTACCCCAGCCTAATAATTTAGCGGCATCTTGTTTATGGCCACCCGTATGATTTAATGTAGTGGTAATTATTGTTTTTTCAAACTCTGGCATTAATTTTTCCAAAATATCCTCTTTGCCCGAGGTTAATTGTGTTTCTAACCATTTCTTTAAAGCCGATTGCCAATCTTGGAAGTTACCTTCTGGAACTTCTTCTTCCATTAGCTCAGGTGGCATATCTTCTAAATGTACCACCTCCGCTGGTGACATTACAGTAAGCCAACGGCAGGTATTTTCCAATTGGCGCACATTGCCGGGCCATGGCAAACGGCTTAAAAATTCCTGACTGGACTGATCTAAAAGCTTGACATCAACCCTTAATTCTTTGGCAATCTGGTGTAGAAAGTGTTCTGCCAGTAAGGGAATATCTTCACGGCGTTCTCTTAAGGGAGGAATATGTATCCTGATCACATTTAAGCGATGAAATAAATCTTCCCGAAATTGGCCTTGTTTGACTAAGTCATCCAGTTTTTGGTGGGTAGCAGCAATGATTCGAACATCGACTTTTATGGGAGAATGCCCACCGACTCGATAAAACTCCCCATCTGCCAAGACTCTTAATAAACGAGTTTGTAATTCCGCCGGCATATCTCCAATTTCATCCAGGAACAGCGTTCCACCATTGGCTTGTTCAAAACGTCCCAATCGTTGAGTTTGAGCACCCGTAAATGAACCACGCTCATGACCAAAAAGTTCAGATTCAAGTAAATCTTTCGCAATTGCCGCCATATTTAAAGCAATAAAAGGTTGACCACTTCTGGGACTGTGTCGATGTAAAGCCTTAGCGACCAATTCTTTACCAGTACCCGACTCGCCATTTATCATTACACTGATATTAGAACGCGATAAACGTCCTATAGCACGAAAAACCTCCTGCATGGAAGGAGCTTCACCAATAATTTCCGGAGTTTGTGATTGCGCGCCGGAATGACTTCTAACTGCTTTACGTTGGTTAAATTTAAGCGCACGCTGTACCAGTTCGACTGCATCGTCAACATCAAAAGGTTTGGGTAAATACTCAAAAGCCCCTCCTTCATAGGCAGAGACGGCACTATCAAGATCGGAATGAGCCGTCATAACAATGACTGGTAAATCAGGATAATCTTGTTTGACCTTTTCCATAAGGGCAAATCCATCCACCCCCGGCATACGAATATCAGTAATAATGGTGTCGGGTTGTTGCTTTTGGATCGCCTGCATAATCCCATCGGCATTTTCAAAGCATTGAACTTGAATATTGACTTTTTTTAGGGTTTTTTCCAATACCCATCGAATCGAGCGGTCATCATCTATCACCCAGACTAGATTTTCTTCCATATTTGCTTTGGTCATAAACGCTGTCTCCATGGTTATTTCTTGATTGGTAATAAAACTGAAAAAACGGTTCGTCCTAACTCACTATTACATTCAATCAGACCATCATTTTGATTGATTAGAGATTGCGCAATGGACAAACCTAATCCAGTGCCGGTAGCTCGTCCAGAAATAAGTGGCATAAAAATATGTTCTAATAGTTCTTTTTTGATTCCTGGCCCTGTATCAATAATATCCAGTTTCAGGATCAACGGGTAGTATTCGTGTCCGATGGTATAATGACGTTTAATTCGTGTCTTCAGTGTTATTGATTTCTCCCAAATGTGTTCCTTGGGAGGCTCCCACTCGGCTAAGGCTTGAGCAGCATTTTTCACTAAATTGAAAACGGCTTGGATTAAGTGCTCAGGATCCGCGTATAAATCAGGAATACTGGGATCATAGTCAAATAAGATTTTAACATCAAAATTCTTATCAGCCTTAAGTACCTGACGAACCCGTTCAGTGATATTGTGAATATTGACTTCCTGTTTATTAGGCAAAGCCTTGGGCCCTAGCATTCTATCTACCAGAACCTTTAAACGGTCCACCTCTTCAATAATTACCTGAGTATATTCAACGAGTTCTTGACTAGGCAATTCTTTTTCAAGCAATTGTGCTGCACCACGGATTCCACCCAAGGGATTTTTTACCTCATGGGCCATACTTCGCAACAATTCTCGACTAACTTGCTGTTGGGAAAATAGCATTTCCTCTTTAGAAATTCTTAAGTAACGATTTTGCGGTGAAATTTCCAGCAGTAGTTCGATAGTGCCTTTCTTTTCTGTAAATGGAGTAACGGTGATATCCACTATCACCTCTTCGCCATGAATAATCTGTGTGACTTCCCGCTGCGTGAAGGCGTTTCCATGTTGTAGGGATTTTTCTAACTTTTGCAACAATTTTTGATTGTGTAAAAGACAGTTAACCGGTTGATTCAGGATTCGGTCCATACTGAGGGAAAAAAGAATCTCGGCAGCCGGATTAACATACTGAATCCTATTTTCAGAATTTAATAGTACGATAGAAATATTCAAATGTTCCAGTAAGTGACTGAATTTTTTTAAACTGGTGATTTTTCCCATAATATGTGTCATTTTTGATCATTGAGTTATCAAGTTAGCATGACTTGTGCCACTATTTTTGACAAAAGATAATTCGGGGAATAGAAATACGTAGAAACGAAGGAGAACAGTGACTTAGCAGATTTAATAGGCGAGTGAATTAATTTTAAAATCCACTATTCTTAGTGTGTAAGGGAAAAATTTAAGACAAATAAAAAAGGGATGCACCAAAATGGAGCATCCCTTTTTTCAGACCATATGTGCTGGATTAGCAGCTATAGTACATATCAAATTCAATTGGATGAGTGGTCATACGCAAACGAGTCACTTCTTCCATCTTAAGATCGATAAAGGCATCAATCATATCGTCAGAGAAAACACCACCTGCCGTTAAGAACTCACGATCCGCTTGTAATGCTTCTAAAGCTTGGTCTAAAGAACTAGCAACAGTTGGAATTTCTGCCGCTTCTTCAGCAGGTAAGTCATATAAATCCTTATCCATTGCTTCACCGGGATGGATTTTGTTTTGAATTCCATCAAGGCCAGCCATTAACATAGCAGAGAAAGCTAAGTATGGGTTTGCAGTTGGATCAGGGAAACGTACTTCAACACGTGTACCCTTAGGATTTGGTTCGTAAGGAATACGGATAGAAGCTGAACGGTTACGAGCAGAGTATGCTAACATTACTGGAGCCTCAAAGCCGGGAACTAAACGCTTATAACTATTGGTAGAAGAGTTAGTGAAAGCATTTAATGCACGCGCGTGTTTGATAATGCCACCAATGTAGTACAACGCTGTTTCGGATAATCCGGCATAACCGTCACCAGCAAACATATTTTCGCCGTCTTTGTAGATAGACTGGTGAACATGCATACCGGAACCATTGTCACCAACGATTGGCTTAGGCATAAAGGTGGCTGTTTTACCATAAGCATGAGCAACATTATGAACAACATATTTTAGTTGTTGTACTTCATCAGCCTTTTTAATTAGGCTGTTGAATTTAACACCGATTTCACACTGACCAGCAGTGGCAACTTCGTGGTGATGCACTTCTACTGCCTGGCCCATTTCTTCTAGAGTCAAACACATTGCGCTACGCATGTCGTGTAAAGAATCAACTGGAGGAACAGGGAAGTAACCACCTTTAACACCTGGACGGTGACCGATGTTTCCATCTTCGTAAACTTTTTCAGAGTTCCACTCAGATTCTTCAGAGTCAACTTTTACAAAACAACCACTCATGTCAGTACCCCAACGAACATCATCAAGGATAAAGAATTCTGGTTCTGGGCCGAAGTAAGCTTGGTCACCGATACCCGTTGCTTTTAAGTGCTCGATGGCGCGCTTGGCAACTGAGCGTGGATCACGCTCATAACCTTGCATAGTGGTAGGCTCAATAATGTCACAAGTAATAATTAGAGTGGGCTCGTCCGTGAATGGGTCCATTACCGCAGAATCTGCATCCGGCATTAAAATCATGTCTGATTCATTAATTCCTTTCCAGCCTGAGATAGAAGAACCGTCAAACATCTTACCATTTGTAAACATGTCTTCATCTACAATAGATGCGGGCAGACTGACGTGTTGCTCTTTACCATGAGTATCGGTGAAACGAAGATCTACAAACTTAACGCCGTTCTCTTCAATCATTTTTAAAACATCTGACATTATTACTGTCTCCGGTTTTTGATTAGTTACGAAATAGAATAAAAAATCTTTCTTGTGTTATATCTCAAGCTTGTTAGCACAAATAGTGCCAGCCCTAATAAGTGGCTTATAATAGCTGTTTTAAAGGGATTATGGAAGTAACCTAAAATATTTATTGTTTTTAAAGGCACCATTATAGGGCAATACAGTGTCTTTTGTGCACCAAGCTGGTGCAGCAAGTTTATTTGGTTTCTGATGCCCCCACACGTACTCTTATAATAATTTCACCATCATGCTCCAAAATCTCTTCAATGTGATGGCCATTGATTCGGCTCCAGGCGGGAATATCTTGTTTTGCCCCGGGATCGGTGCAGGTCACTTCTAATAGATCATTTTCTTTGAGCTTTTTAATTGCATTTTGGGTGCGAATAACGGGTAATGGACACAATAAACGTCGGGCATTAACTTCAGTTACTGCTGGTTTAGAATCACTCATATCATCCACTCCTGCTTAACCGCATCAATTGCCATGGGCTTGATTTGATAAGCTTGAGTATTTCCATTAGGTTGACGTATTTCAAGAGTGACCTCAGCGGCATCTTTACCTTGGGTATAACGAGCAATCAAAGCTAAGGTTTGCTGAAAATCGGCCTCATTTTCTATTTCACCATCAATAATGCTGAGCGGGCCGGAATGACTGGTGCTATAAACGGTTTTGAATTGGTTTTTATAGCCCTGCATGAAATTATTTTCGCCTTCTTCCCGGCCAATTATCAACTTAAAGTCGGGTGAAAAACGAAAATGACGTCCCATTTTTAACAAAATAATATCATCCAGTTCATAATCCCGATTGGTCCGGTTTTTCCACATATCGACTAACTTATGCGAATAATGCTCATCTGTTAACATACAGCAACCACCCGCTGGTGTAGCATAATCTTTAAAACCATATTGACTAGCTAAGGCCATTTGAGGTTTTCGAGTACGACCGGTAAATCCATAAAGTTTCTCTCTATCTAGCCAGCCTTGTTTTTCAGGTAGGGTTTCGGGTAAGGTTTGGGCACTTAATGGACGAACTAATAATTCTCCACTACCGGATTCTTCAGCGATAACCGGCATGGTATCTCGTCTTTGGGACATGGGGCGTTGCCCAACGACTTCACCGGTAATGATAAAATCAAAACCATTTTCTTCCATCCACTCTCGGGCTTTAGTGACCATAAAGCTCTTACAATCCAAGCACGGGTTCATATTTTTTCCATAGCCATGGCTAGGATTGAGTAAAATATCTTTATACTCTTCCACCACATCAATAATATGCAATTTGATCCCTAATTGTTCAGCGACCCATAAAGCGTTATTCCGCTTTTCTTTTTTCTGATGTTTTTTTCGGATTGCATGAGTATGACCTTCGACACAAAAACCGGTAAAAAAATTGATGCCCTCAACATGAATTCCTTGTTCTTGAATGACTTTGACGGCCAGCATGGAATCCAATCCGCCGGAAATTAATGCAACTGCTTTGATTTGTTTACTCATGATCTTTTAAAAAAAACGTATATATTATATATTATGGACTCGCTATTTTATGCTATTAAAAAGCGAGGGGTTGAAAAGTTCGGAATTATACCAGAGAAGTCTGCTAAAGATTATGGTATCCTTTAAATAGATATAATTAAATTTATGATAAAAAATATGAAATTCAAGTTACTCTTTATATTGTTGTTTAGTTTTGCCTTTACTGGATACGTTTTTGCCGATGAAAACGTATCTAGTGATGACTCCAATGAGCAAAATCAAAAAAAGCCTGATCAAGATGAAGAAGATCCACTTAGTGGCGCTGAAGTTACCATTACTAAATCCAAAGATCGAGTTATCGAGACCTATAAAATCAATGGTCGAATTGTTCAGGTAAAAATCACCCCCAAAAATGGTTACCCTTATTATCTGATAGATACTGATGGTGATGGCACCTTCGATGTTCGTAGTAGCGATGCTTGGAAACGGACTACAGTTAATACCTGGAAAATTTATCAGTGGTAATCCGACTGGTAATCACTCAATAAAATTGACTCCACACTCCCTAAAGATAGATTCCCAAACATCTTTCATTGTATTATTATCCCCATTTACAGAGTCATAACCATTAATTAATTCAAAGTAAAAGCATGAAATTTATAGAAACTCGTGGAAACGACGGCGTATTTGCCAAAGAAGTGACCTTTTCTCAAGCAATTTTAAGTCCCATCGCTTCTTTTGGTGGAATATATATCCCCGAAACACTGCCCGAACTCAATGAAGAATTTCTGAACAAACATGTCTCAGGGAATTATAAAAGTATGGCCCGAGATCTACTGGCACGTTTCGAAGTAGATGTCGATCAAGATATTATTGAACAAGCCTTAGATCTTTTTGATCACTTTGATGATCCCGACAACCCGGTTCCAGTGGTTAAAGTTAATGAAGATCTTTATGTCAGTGAACTTTATCACGGCCCTACGCGTGCCTTTAAAGACATGGCTTTGCAACCTTTCGGGGTCGTTTTATCAGCTATTGCTCAAAAACGACAAGAAAATTATCTGATTTTGGTCGCAACCAGCGGAGATACGGGTCCTGCCGCTCTGGAAACCTTTAAAAACAAACAACGAGTCAAAGTTGCCTGTATGTACCCTTCAGGTGGTACCAGTGATGTACAGCGATTACAAATGGTAACAGAAGATGCAGAAAACCTCAAAGTCATTGGCATCCATGGTAATTTTGATGATGCCCAAAGAGCCTTAAAATCTCTACTAGGTTCCGGCAGCTTTAAAGAGAAATTACAAGAGAAAAATATTTTATTATCCGCAGCAAACTCTGTTAATTTTGGCCGTATTATTTTCCAGATTATGTATCATATACATAGCTATCTGGAACTGGTTCGTCAAAATGCAATTGAGATGGGCGAGAAAGTCTATTTAAATGTACCCAGCGGCAATTTTGGTAATGTATTAGGTGCCTATTATGCCTATAAAATGGGCTTACCCGTTGAAAAATTGGTGGTCTCTTCAAATGAAAATAATGTCTTGACCCAATTAATCACCGAAGGTAAATACGATATTCGCCAAAAAGAATTAATTCTAACCACTTCCCCTGCTATGGATATATTAAAATCATCTAATGTAGAACGAGTTTTATACGATCTTTATGGAACCGAACGTACTAAAGAACTGATGGCTGATTTGGATGAGAAAAAATATTATCAATTAAGTGAATCAGAATTGGCTCAACTACAAGAAATCTTTGTAGCCGATTATTGTGATGGAGAGCAAGGTAAGGCCTATATTAAAGAGACCTTCGAGCAACAAGGTTATCTGATGGACCCACACACAGCCACGTGTTTTAAGTCCTATAAAACGTGTGTCGATAAACCCCTCAAAACCATCGTTTATTCGACGGCAGAATGGACCAAATTTTCACCAACTATTGCCAATGCATTAACTAGCAAAACAGGAAGCAATGATTTAGTGGCTTTAAATGCCATAGCAGAAACTGCCGGGATTGCGATTCCTCCCATGATTCAAGAACTCTTTGATAAGGAAGTAGCACAAACAACGGTGATTGAAAAAGAAAATATTGAAGCAGAAATTTTGAAGTTTATTTAAGCTACTTAAGATTGAGTGCTTAAGGGGGCCGCACTAGTACATGGATGCACGTAGTTAGAGCAACGCAGGAGCAGTTGCCGAGTAGATGGCAACTGAGTTTTTTAGGATAAAGTATTTTATATTACCCATGGTGATTGAGGACCCAAGAAATCTGTTCTTGATCATGAAAAATGCTCATCCGAGTCAAACAGGCATAGGGAGTGTCAATATTATGCAAAGCACTTAAGGGCATTTTTAAAGCATGAGCAATGATCATTTTTTGCACCCCACCATGACAAATCAATACAATATTTTTACCCTGATAAGTCTCAATCACACTTAATAATCCAGAAATTACCCGTTTTTGAAAGTCAATTAATGTTTCCCCATTGGGAGGCGGATGATTTTGAGTATCTTGATAAAATCGTTCTAATAATAAGGGGGATTCTTGATTGATTTGGTTATAGCTTTTCCCTTCCCAATCACCAAAATAAATTTCCTTAAAATCTGATATTTCTACAAGCTTCAAGTTATTTAAATGAGCATACTGCCGAGCAAATCGAGCACAACGAATGAGAGGAGAGGAAATAACAAGATCATAGTTATTATTCGATAAGCTTTCTTGCATCTGTTGCCAGCCAATCTCAGTCAAAGGGTCATCTTGTAACCCCCTAAAAATAGCACCACCCTGAACTTGGCCATGGCGTAAAATAGTTAGTCGAGATATACACATCAATAAAGAATATTATGTTGAGAATAGTCGGGTAATTTTAGCTTAAAAACACAATGATAATCATCCATTTTAATTAGGAGTTTTGTGCATTCGTTCCATTACTAAACAAAATAATAAATATATTATTTATCCAAAAATGTCCAAGGACTTTTGAATGGTATCCAAATCCTTTGCACTTAAGTCCGGATAATTCCAAATAAACAAACCACCAATCTGTTTTGATGTCACTTGATTCAGAAAATAGCTTAGATTTTCTGAATTAAGGCCCGCTGGGGTTAAGGCTAATATTACCTGTTTTGGCGATACACCATTATCAATGGTGCGTTGAATCGCTGGACCTACATTGGCTTGGATATCTGCCATCGACCACATTTCAGCAGCATAACACATAAGGATAAAACGCTCCGCCACCTTTGCTTCAGCGATTTGTCGAACAGCGCTATTAGCAGCTTGACCGATACTAGAGCTATTTGGATTATTGTAATCCCATCCAGCCAAGAAAGTATAACTGCTTTGGTTTGGCTTAAGCGCTTGCATGGTTTTGATGAGTTGTTGTACATCCATACTGCATTCATCATCAATATCTACACCGGCCCAACCATTATTCTTTGTCGCTGCAACGATATCTTCGATATTGGCATTACTATTGGGCATATCTGATGGACTGCAACCACCGCCACCATAGGTCCATAATACTTCACTGGATCGACTAGGAGCGGTTGTTGTTGTGGGTGACCAGCCAGGACTAGCAGAGGTTCCAGTGGTTAACCCATTTAAGTTAGTAACCATGCCATACATGGTATAAGAAAAAGAGTTAGGACTGGGATCTGATGGGGTTTGGCTCCATCCCCCAATGATATAATCACTCATGCATATTTCTCCTTAATATTGATATAAATTTGCAGGATTTATTTATAATACTATGGTATTTAAATATATCAATAATAAACATCGACTAAAAGCAAAATTTCAGCCCGTTATTAATCAATTTTTTGTTCATTGTCAGTCTTTTAGGAAGTTTGATCTTTACGGAATTATTAGCGTTTTTCAAGATTAACTAAAACAGCAACTTCAAGGGGATAAACAAAAGTTATTTAATGGGAAGGTTTTCTATTAGAGCTGATTAATTTAGCTTAAAACAATGAGTTAAAACAGAACAATTTATAAAATCAGTGGACAGTCGTATGCTCAATTTGCCATACTGCACTGCCCACAATTAACCATTATCACCCGGTTAAAGCCATAAATAATTGCGGTAATTTCTCAGGTAAACGTTCTACCTTATCAATTACCATATATTGGCGACCAAAAATATCTTGTACATAATCGTCAGCATGGGGATCAAGGTTGATGCAATAAGTGTAAATACCATCCTGATCCAACTCTTGTACTGCTTTTGCAGCATCTTGAGTGAGCAATTTACCATCATCGACGTCAATATCTGAAGGCTCCCCATCCGTCAGAACCAGAAGCAGTTTTTTATCAGCTTGACGAGCACCCAAATAGTGACCGGCATGGCGTAAGGCTGCTCCCATACGAGTAGAATAACCCGCTTGCATGGCAGCTAGGCGAGCTTTAACATTATCATCCCAATGTTCACTATAACCTTTAATGTGTTGATAGCGTACTTCATGGCGAGTATTGGAAGAGAAACCAGCAATGGCAAATTCATCGCCCAAATGTTCAATGGCCCAGGACAATAAAGCCACCGCTTCTTGACTCAGTTCTAAAATGGTCTGAGTACAACCGGAAGGTGTTTCATTAATGGATTCTGAAAGATCTAATAACAACATAACGGCAATGTCTCGGCCATCATGTTTATGACTCATATTAATTCGAGGATCGGGCGTTGAACCACTCTTAAAATCAATCAATGAACGTATAGCGGTATCCAAATCTAATTCACTGCCTTCTTCCTGATAACGAATCCGAACATATTGTTGCGGTTTTAAAAGATCTAGAATTTGTTTTAGTTGCTTGGCCAGGGCAGCATGTTTATCTAATAAAGTATCAATATCGGCCGGATTGCCAGATGGATGTAAGGTTTCATACAAGCTCACCCAGTCAGGACGATAAGATTTGGTATTATAATCCCATTCATGATAATGACGTGGGGGCAACCCTTTATCTTCCTCTTCACTTTGTTGGGCCTGATGTTCATGGTTATCAAACATCTCTTCTTCATCGCCCATTTCAATAAATTTCCATAAATGACGATTATCATCTCGGTAATCTACTTCAGTATCCTCAAAGTGCACATTAGGCAATTGATCCGACTGAATGCGAGTTTTGGCAATAAAAGAAGTCGCCAATTTAGAGACTTCAGCCGTAGAGGATTCTCCTTCTGCCATCATATCCAAAAAGCGTTGACGAAATTCCAAAATGTCCTGATTTTTATAACCATGTTTTGGGTTGAGAATGGCATAAGACATCATGGCTAAACGATGCCGAATACAGGACTCAGTTTCCGGATCACAGGCATTTTCTTTGGGGCTGGGGTGTAGTCCTAAAAATAAATGCCTGAGTCCCGGATATTTTTGAATCGCTAGATATTCGACTCGTGAATCCTCAAATAATTCTACGGCGACCCGTTGAAATGGGCTCAGATTATCCGCAAAAATAGCCGAACTCCAGCGTTGATGAGCGGAGATATGAGCAAGCAAAGCACGATAACGATCAATTCCCGTAATATCATTTTGATCGTCATAGACATCGGGTACACGTACACCGAGGTTATCATAATAGGGCATGGGTTTGCGTAATTCATCAAAACCCGAGCTATAAGGAACTAAATATTCCTTGGTTTCCCAGAGTGCTTTTAAATAGAGATTGAGCTTGCGCTCATTGTCGATAAATAGAGTGCCGTGCCGCTCCCTTTGTAAAATGGCTTTACTATCTGCGGATTGCAAACTAAAGTAATCTTTTTGCCGTTCTGGATGCCCCTGATAGTTATGTACGCCATAATCTACCCAATTTTTTAAGCCTTCCAAAGACAATTGATTAAGTAGATAGGGAATATTTTCCAATAAAATGGGTAGCCCAGGACTGGGAATGGTGCTATGAAAACCATGAATGGACGAAGTGGTCTTTTCCATCATTTCCATCAGTAAGTCGATGTATTTTTCAAACAATTGCATACTTCCCAAGCGTCGAGAAGCTTCAGCAATGGTTTGTAAAAAGGGAGGAATTGCATTGCCATTAGGGGAACGTGATAGTTTCCAAACGGTTTGAGAAACCAAGGATAAAGCCGGTTCTCCCAGTTTATCAGCAACCTGAGGCATTTCTTCTAAATAGACTAATACCGGTTCAAAACCGCGTCCGATCATACAGATTAAAGAAGCACCTTCTAAATAATCTTTGATCCCTTGATTGCTTAAACTAGAAAGAGCTTCCACCATACAGTCTTCAAATAAATCATCCAACTGGGGAAAGCTACATTTTAGTTGTCCGCGATAGAGATCTAACTCTTCTGCATCAATGCTCATAGACTAACTCAAACGGCAAAAATAGCATCAATAGCATGATCCAGAGTACTACGGATATCGGCATCATCAGTAATCGGCCGGACCAGTGCCATACGACAGGCATCCACTTCTTCAACCCCTTTGTTAATTAAATTTGCTGCATATACTAATAGACGAGTGGAAATTCCTTCATCTAAACCATGTCCTTTTAAATTACGGGCAGTTTTAGCAATTTTAACCAATTTTCCGGCTAGTTCATTATCAATACCTGCTTCTTTAGCAACAATTTCCGTTTCTACTTGGGCACTAGGATAATCAAAGTCCAAAGCAGTAAAACGTTGCTTGGTAGACTGTTTTAAGTCTTTCAATAAGCTCTGATAGCCCGGATTATAGGAAATCACCAATTGAAAATCAGGATGGGCAGTAAAAACTTCACCTTTTTTATCCAAAGGTAAGGTACGACGGTGATCAGTCAAGGGGTGGATAACCACCGTGGTATCCTGACGCGCTTCTACGATTTCGTCCAGATAGCAGATAGCACCAATGCGTGCTGCAGTGGTTAAAGGACCGTCCAACCAACGGGTACCATTGGCATCCAATAAGTAACGACCGACCAGATCTGAAGCGGTCATATCTTCGTTACAAGCAACGGTAATTAAAGGTTTGCCTAATTTCCAAGCCATATGCTCAATAAAGCGAGATTTCCCGCAACCGGTTGGGCCTTTTATCATAACAGGTAAGCGAGAATCGTAAGCGGCTTCATATAAAGCAACTTCTTTACCTTGTTGTTCGTAGAATGGTTCCTCGGAGATTTTGTATTGTTCTATATCTGGATTGCTCATTTTTTTACTAGCTCAAAACTGATTGAAATTTTATGACTGTCAATAATAGTCATTTAAAAGTAATAGTACAGGAAATAGGGTTACTTTTAAATAACCACTAATGTGTAGGAAAAAAAAAGCCCCTTGAAAAGGGGCTTTTTTTAAGAAGCGATTGGCTTACTTATGAACACCGAGCTTTTCTCTCCAACCTGGGAAGATAGCATCAGCGTCACCTGGGAAGGATTCGAATGCGCGAGCAAATTCTTTGTGCTCTTTAGCGTATTCAATTGGGTCAGCACCTTCTTTCCAGCACTCATATGCTTGACGAAGAGAAATCGCGCCAGCAGCTGGGCTGTCAATATGACCATAAGAACCACCACCAGAAGTGTTGATTACGTTACCATGACCTAAATTCTCGAAGAAACCTGGTAGACGCAGTGCATTCATGCCACCAGAGATAATTGGAGTTGTTGGCTTCATACCATGCCATTCTTGATGATAGAAAGGACCTGTGCAGCTATCACGTTCAATCATATAAGCAATGATCTTGTCATCTGCAGAACCTTCCATCTTACCATAACCCATAGTACCTACGTGGATACCGGAAGCACCTTGCAGACGTGACATTTTAGCAAGAACAAAAGCCGTGTATCCGCGATTTGAAGAAGGAGATGTAACTGCACCATGACCAGCACGATGATAATGTAAGTATTGATTAGGATACTGGCGACGAGCAGTCGTAACCATACCAGGGCCACCAACATAACCGTCAACTAAGAAAGCAACGTGTGAAGCATCTTCACCGAAAGTTTCTAAGACATAGTCAGCACGAGCACACATTTCATGATGGTCATCAGCTGTAATGTTAGCAGAGAATAATTTTGCTTCACCAGTTTCGTCTTGAGCACGCTTCATAGCGTCGGCAACTAAAGGAAGCACCTTTTTCATTGGACAGAAAACTTGGTTACCTTGTGGTTCATCATTTTTGATGAAGTCACCACCTAACCAGAATTGGTAAGCCGCTTCAGCAAAAGGTTCTGGGCGTAGACCAAGCTTAGGCTTGATAATAGTACCAGCAATATAACCACCATTTTCATATGGACGACCCAAGATACGCCACATATCGGAAATATCTTTAGAAGGTCCGTCGAATAAATTCAACATCGCTGGTGGCACGTAGAAATCTTGCATTTGTGCACATTTCACATCACCCATGCCTTGGTTGTTACCAATAGCAAGTGTTAAGAAGGAAACGATCATTGCACGACCGTCGATAACGTTACGGTCAAATAGTTCGTTAGGATAGGCAATCTTCATGATGCCTTTCGCTTCGTCTATTTCGTATACTAAGGCATCAACACCTTTAGTAAAGTCGTCAGTTGTAGATACTTCAACATTAGTACCTGTTGAAGATTCTGCTGCGAAGTGAGCAGCAGTAGAAAGATAACCATATCCATCGGCTGGAGTCATGGTGTAAGCAACTAAAATATGCTTGCCATTAGCAAGAAGTTCGTTCTCGTCTAAAGTTAAATCGGTATAGCGCGAAGTTTGGTCTAAAGCCATGCTTAAATCCTTAGTAAATTTATCAAGTGTTTTTTAAAATAACTCTGTATTTGTTATGGGTATGAACTATAAATTAATTTAATTATAAAGTACAACTCGAATTTTTAATTGTTATAATAAGCTATTACTTATAGTGTGGTTATTATAATGAATCTTACCTTTCGACAACTTAAAGTTTTTGAGGCGGTTGCCCGCCACCTTAATTATACCCAGGCTTCTAAGGAACTCTATGTCTCCCAGGCAGCAGTTTCCATGCAAGTCAAACAGTTAGAAGAACAAGCAGGAATGCCGTTATTGGAAAAAATGGGAAAGAAACTGTTTCTCACGGCTATTGGTATAGAAATGTATGAATATGCCCGCACAACCATGCAGAAGCAACGAGATTTAGAAGAAATAATCGAACAATTAAAAGATTTACAACAAGGACACTTAAAAATCGCAGTAGCCAGTACCGCCAACCATTTTGTCATCCGCCTACTTGCCGCATTTTCCAAGAAATACCCGAAAGTAACCATTAGCTTGGATGTCACCAATCGGGTTTCATTACTCAATCAATTGGACAATAACGAATGCGACTTGGTGATAATGGGACGTCCTCCGGGAGGACATCAACTTAATGCTTTTAAGTTTTTGGAAAATCCATTAGTGGTTATTTCTGCCAATGATCATCCCTTAGCCAAAAAGAAGCAAGTAAAATTAGGCGATCTTACCAAGGAACGCTTTGTAGTAAGAGAACAAGGCTCAGGAACCCGTGGTGCAGCAGAACGTTTTTTTATAGAACATAATTTAGAATTTAATACCACTATGGATATGAGTAATAATCGTGCTATCAAACACGCAGTGGAAGAGGGTATGGGTTTAGGTATTGTATCCTTACATACTCTAGGCATTGAACTAAAAGCTAAAAGCCTTACCGTATTAAATGTGGAAGAATTCCCGATTTACCGCCATTGGTATGTTGTCGAACGGGAAGGGAAGCGATTGTCACCTATTGCCATGGTTTTTAAAGAGTATTTAATGCAACAGGCCAAAAATGCTCTAGGGGATTTAAGTGTTTCTCCTTTGTAAAGTAGACTATCGGATTTTAAAAAAAAACCGCATTAAGATGAAGTAATTCAATACTATTTAGACTAAACTATCTGGCGAACAGAAAAAAATTATAATAAAAGCAAAGCTAAATTAAAGAGTTGGATGAAGGGTCGAATGAATAAAGAGATCTATCACAAAGTTCAACAAGCCGTTGATAAGGCAATGTTGGAAGAATTGGAAGAGTTAACGTTGGCCGAAGAAAGCCAAATTATTTTTGATTTATATAAAGAAATGGCCAATATTGCAGAATTAAGTCCGCAGGAAAGGCTAGAGCTGACTAATGCTATCAAGACCCACAAGCGGCTTTAAATTTTTTATTCGTGCGCTCCAAATAATCATGAATCGCCAATTTTAAACGCGCATTTTTTTTAATTCTCTCGATTTTGTCTTTTTCCAAATAAACATCAGAAAACCGTTGGATCAACTGTTCTGCTTCTGTTCGCAACTGGATTACCTTACCCATCCGAGCTCCAATTAATGTTCTAACAACCACAGAAAAAGTTATCGGCATAGAAGCTATTTACTTTATGTCAAAAATCATTTTTTTCCTGTTTTTTCAACCTAGAAAACGTAGTTGACTTCGTAGCGAGGTCAACTTAAGTGCTGAAGATTAAGGATTTTATGGGTTATTTTTGGTGCGGCCGGCTAGGCTTTATTCGTAGTCACCCTCCGGGTGAAGTCAAAATGTTCTAGAAAATCCTTCGGCTCTGGCTCCATGCTTCGCTCTACCTCCTCCATCCATGGAGTCGTAAGATTTAGTGCTTAAGGGGGCCGCAGCAGATGGCAACTGCGTTTTCTAGGTTTAAGTTTTATCTGGAAAAAAATGCATTAATTTGACATCTATCAGTTAAAAGAAAAAAAGCCACTTACAATACTTATCAAATAATTGAATCTATTTGGTTTAATTGCTTTACCCCATTTTCAAATCAAGCTCCAACTGCACCGCTTGCTGCACCTGCTCATCCCCAAAAGAAGCCATACTAATTCCTAATAACCGCACTTTACGCTTTCCTGCATCCGTATTTAATAATAAGGCTTTGGCAATACTAAAAATTTGCTCGAAATCAGCCGTGGCATGGTTGAGGGTTTTACTACGGGTAATTTGTTGAAAATTATCAAATTTTACTTTGATACTAATGGTTTTACCCTGTAAATCTCTTTTTGCTAAAACATTGCTTAGGCTTTTGGTTTGACTGGATAGTTTTTCTAATAGTTTATCTAGATCATCTATATCTTTTGAAAAAGTACTTTCATTGCCCAGGGATTTGCGTTTGGTGGATACTTTGACTTCCCGATCATCCACGCCCCGGGCTATTTTATAAAAATATTCGGCTGATTTACCAAACTTTTCCACTAAAAAGGCTAGGGGTTTGGTTTTTAAGTCAGCACCATTAATAATCCCCAAGGTGTGCATACGTTGTTCGGTAGCTTTACCGATGCCATAAAATTTTCCAATCGGAAGGGTGGCGACAAAATCTTCGCCTTCTTCGGGTAAGATCACTTTAATTCCATTGGGTTTATTGATATCTGAGGCAGTTTTGGCTAAAAATTTATTATAAGAAACGCCGGCTGAGGCGGTTAAGCCTGTTTTTTCAAAAATTCGTTTACGAACCTCTTCAGCAATTAGGGTTGCTGAGGCCTGGTTAAGTTTATTTTCGGTCACATCTAAATAGGCTTCGTCAAGCGATAGGGGTTCGATAATATCGGTAAACTCTAAAAAAATTTGCCGGATTTGTTGAGAAATTTTTTTATAGGCTTCAAAACGAGGTCGAACAAAGATCGTTTGCGGACAAAGTCGATAAGCTTGAGAGCAAGGCATAGCGGAATGAATACCGTATTCGCGTGCTTCGTAACTTGCGGCAGCAACTACACCTCGACTATCGGGACGTCCTCCAACCACCACGGGACGACCTCGTAGGCTGGGATTATCTTTTTGCTCGACCGAAGCATAAAAGGCGTCCATATCGACGTGTATAATTTTTCGCATATAGGAACTATTGTGTTTTTTAACTTTTGTTATTTTACATCGGGCACATTATACTGCATCATCCGTCGGCCATAGCGCTATTGCTAAATAAAAAATATGGTCTGCCGATATACTGTTTTACCTGTTATAAAAATTATAGTCGATATGGCAAAGCGAATCTGTGTAATGAATACCAAAGGTGGATGTGGTAAAACGACCATAGCGACCAATATTGCCAGTTATTATGCTAGCCATAATGTGAAAACCACATTATTTGATTATGATCCGCAACTTTCCAGTATGCAGTGGTTAAATTCGCGATCCAAAGAGATTCCCGGTATCTATGGTGTAAATGCCAGCGAAATATTCCAACCCGGTAAAACCAAAAGTTGGTTATTACGTCATCCCAATGATACTCAACGTATTATTGTTGACCCTCCCTCTGGATTGGATTCTAAACGTTTTCAGCAATATTTGGAAAAAGCCGATACGATTATTATTCCCGTATTACCGTCCTCAATTGATATTTATGCTACCGCAGAATTTCTAAAAGCATTATTTTTTAAAATTAAAGTCAAACGGGATCAGGTTAGAATCGGTATCGTTGCCAATCGTATTAGAAATAATACTAAGGCATTTCAATCCTTAAAGGCTTTTTTACATAGTTTAAAAATTCCGGTTGTTGCGGAATTGCGCGATACCCAGAACTATGTCAGGGCCAGTGAATATGGTTTGGGTATACACGAATTGAAGAGCTATACGGCCAAGGAAGATATTGCCCAGTGGGAACATTTAATGGATTGGATTGAGCACTAATTTAATCGGTTGCGGGCTTCTCTGGTAAAAACTTTTTTTTCCACATCCAACTCCCCCAAATTGAAAAAACAACGCCAAAAATTAAAAATAATAAGGCGATAGGAGTAAAAATATCTGAGCGTAGTGACCACCATAGTGAAGCGATACTCGCAATTAAGGCGGCTATAATAGAATATCGATAAATATTTTCCTGAGAAATAAATGCGGTAATAAACCCTCCGCAAACCATGACAATAGCAAAGCCGATTGCTCCCACCATTATGGTAAATAGATTGAGGTAAGGTGATAAAAAAACATAACTTTTGGCCACTTCGTTGTAGGCCACATTGGCCATAATCACGACGAGTTGATTGACTAGACCTAAAACAACAATGGTAATAATTCCGGCGCTAACTGCCTTAAATCCCTGCATAATTAATTGAGTTTTATTGTTAAAAGAAAGCACAGGATAATTGCTTTGTAAGTCCTGTTCCTTGATACTTATCAGTTAGGCATAAAATTTTTTGATTTGGAAATTTCATGAAAAATACGATTAATTTGATTATTCTGTTTCTGGCCATTTGTTGGATAAGTTATCTCTTGTCCTATTGGTTGCCGATTCAGCAATATGGAATTGTGCCTCGTACCTCTGGAGGTTTAATTGGTATTGTGAGTGCGCCATTTTTACATGGTTCGTTTTCCCATTTAACTGGTAATTCAGTTAGTTTTATTGTGTTTGCTTTAATTTTTTTAGCATTGGAAGAAAAACAGCAGCTATTAAAACTGTTTTTAATGATAGTATTGACAGGAACTTTAACCTGGTTATTGGCTCGTAATGCTAATCATATTGGAGCATCAGGGTTAATTTTTGCCATGTTTGGATACCTGGTGCTATCGGGTTGGTTTGCCCGCAAAGTTCGCCATATTTTGGTGGCATTATTGGTCATTTTTTTCTATGGTGGAATGATATACGGAGTTTTACCCGGCCGGATAGGCGTTTCTTGGGAGAGTCACTTATTTGGATTTATTAGTGGTGGCTGGCTTGCCTGGTATGTCCATCGATATAAGAAAGGCCGAAAAATAGGCTAAACTAGATTTTATTGAATAGAGGAAAGGAGATACTAAAAATGGAATATGTTGTTGCTAACCGGGTTTTCGTGACCGAAGATTATTGTGATGATTTTGAACAACGGTTTAAAAAACGAGCCGGACAAATTGATAAACAACCAGGGTTTATTCGAATGGAAATATTGAAACCGAATAGCGAAAATACCCCCTATGTGGTGTTGACGCATTGGCAGAATGAATCGGCTTTTAGAAATTGGGTAGGTAGTGATGATTTTAAATTAGCGCATCAAAACCCCATGCCTAAAGAGGCATTTTTAAACGGTGGTGGTATTGAACAATATGAAGTAATTATTTCGGCTACGGGGGAAAAATAGAATGACGAGCAGTTAATGTGTACGTTAACCTGGTATTTAAAGGAAAAAGAGTATGCCGTTTTTTTTAACCGTGATGAGAAAAAACAGCGTCAAACTGCTATTCCTCCAAAAATAGATTCGCAATATAAGTATATTATGCCGATTGACCCTGATGGTCAGGGAACGTGGATTGGAGTAAATCAATTCGGCTATAGTTTTTGTTTATTAAATAATTACCAGGTCGGTGCCGCGCAGGTCGGTGCCACATCGACCGATACTGTTCATAATGTTAAGGCTCACTTGGGCCAAGATTTTAAATCCCGTGGCAAATTAATTCCGGCAATAATCGGTTTAGATTCCTTTGCTGATATCCGCCTTAATCTTAATAATATTCAAGCCGAGCAGTTTCGGCCGTTTTTATTGGCTATCTTTGCCCCTGAACTTATTTTTAGTCAACAACCTAAGGTGGCTATATATAGTTGGAATGGGAAAGTGGCTGATTTTGTGGAATTACCACAACCCATTATTTCCACTTCGGTAAATTTTACCCAGGCTAATCAACATCGGGCTTCTTTATTTAAGGCTTTAACTGCCAATAATAAAGGTGATGCCGAATTACATTATCAGTTTCATCATTCTCACCTACCAGAGCCAGGACCGCTTTCGGTGTGTATGCATCGGGAGGATGCTTCATCGGTTAGTTTTAGTCATATATTGGTGGGGCAGGAAATCCAGTTTTCTTATCAAGGACTAGCACCCTGCCAGGGGCAAATGCCAATGAAATTGATTTTGCAGAATCAGAGTAAATATTTTGGCTGAGGGATTATCCTAGAAAATGTTGTTGACTTCGTCGTGTTTTCTAGGATTATTTATTGTATTGTAAAACTTTATACAATTTGTCTACGGGCATGGGTTTATTAAAATAAAATCCCTGGAAAATATTACAATGGTTTTTAAATAAAAATTCTAATTCCAGTTCATTTTCCACACCTTCGGCTATCACTTCTAAATCCAGATGACGAGCCATGGAAATAATGGTTTCGACAATGGCTGCGTCGTTTGGATCGGTACAAATATCTTGGACAAATGATTTATCGACTTTTAGAATATCTAATGGCAGTCTTTTTAAATAAGCCAACGAGGAATAGCCCGTACCAAAGTCATCAATGGCAAAACGGATTCCCAAGGCCCTTAAGGCTTCAATTTTCTTAATGGTATTGTCGATATCGGAGATTAACATGCCTTCCGTTAGTTCGAGTTCCAATAATTTGGGATTAGCTCCCGTTTCATTAATTGTGCGAGTGACAGAATCGACAAAATCTGATTGTCTAAATTGTCGAGGACTGACATTGACGGCGACTCGAATAGGGGTTCGATAATCGTTTTCTATCGTTTTTAGGAGTTGGCAAGCTTCTTTGAGCACCCAGTTCCCAATGGTTAAAATCAATCCAGTTTCTTCTGCCAAGGGAATGAAATCAGCAGGTGAAATCCAACCTCGCTCAACATTATGCCAGCGCAACAAAGCTTCAGCACCAATTACATCACCTTGATTATCATGCTGGGGTTGATAAAAGACCGTTAATTGTTCATTTTCACAGGCATCATAGAGTTCTCTTTCCAGGACCAAACGTTCATTGGCCTGTTCCTGCATATCAGGCATATATAAAACATGGGTATTTCTGCCCGCATTTTTTGCTTGATAAAGTGCAACGTCGGCATATTTCATAATATCTTCAGCTTGAGTACTTGAATCTGGAAACAGGCTAATGCCGATACTGGTGGAAATATGCAATTGATGAGGGCTTATATCGAATTTTACGGTCAGGGTATTGAGAATTTTTTGGGCAAATTGATTGGCCTGATCGATAGCTGTTTTTAGATCACCAGATAAGTCTGACAAGAGAATAATAAATTCATCACCACCCAGTCGGGCCGCTGTATCTTCTTTACGAATGGCTGACTTGAGACGTTTGGCGACTTCTTGTAGTAGTGCATCTCCAACAGGGTGACCCAAGGAGTCATTGATATTTTTAAAATGATCCAAATCGAGAAATAAAATCGCTCCAGTCCAGCCATGACGTTCTGCCATGCTAATGGCTTTTTCTAACCGATCCTGTAAAAGACGGCGATTAGGTAGGTTGGTCAGTGGGTCATAATGTGCTTGATATTTAATTTTTGCCTCAGATTCTTTACGGGCGGTAATATCTAAAAAGCTGCCTACATAATGGGTGACTTCGTCATTTTTATTTTTAACGCAAGTTATGGTTAACCACTCGGGATAAACTTCACCATTTTTCCGTCGATTCCAAATTTCCCCTTCCCATTGTCCATTTTCTTGGATCTCTTCCCACAAGGCTTGATAAAAGTCTTCGTTATGTCGATCGGATTTTAACAGGGAGGGCTTTTGACCAATGACTTCATGACTGGCATAACCGGTAATTTTACTAAAGGCATTATTGACCTGTAAAATATGATTGTGCGGATCAGTAATCATAATGGCTTCAGAGGTTTCCATGGCAATTGCAGCCAAACGCAATTGTTCTTCCATTTCAGTGCGGGCTGTGACGTCACGGACTATGGCAAGATAGCCAATAATATTGTCGCTTTTATCCCAGACTTGGGTACCAATGGTTTCACCAATAAATAAGCTACCATCCTTTTTAATATAGCGCATTTGATAGATGGATTTTTCATGCGGAGTGCGGCTATTGGTATTAAAACGTTTTTCGCCCAGGCGTTCATAGTCGTCTATAGATGCATATAACCGTTTTGTGGTATTGCCTGCTAATTCGGTGAAAGTATAGCCAAATAAGGTAGTTGTCGCTGGATTAATGGTCTGGATTCGACGTTCTATATCAACAAATAAAATAGCATCTACATTGGCATTAAAAATAGCTTCAAATTCTGCTTGGCTTTTGGATAACTCTGCCTTGGCTTGTTCACGTTCTGATACATCCCGAAAAGTAATGACAGCCCCATCGGGTTTGTCATTTTTTAGGATTGGGGTACTGGTATACTCGACTGGGAAACAGCTGCCATCTTTGCGCCATAATACTTCTCCCCGGACATGTTGAGTTTTGTTTTCACTAATGGCTCGATACATTTTACATTCGGTTTCAGGATAGCGACTACCATCGGGATGACTATGGTGAATTAGTGGGTGATTAATTTTTCCAATGAGTTCTTGGTCAGTATAGCCTAACATTTGCCGAGCAGAATCATTAATAAAGGTGGTCTCTCCCACTAAATTAATCCCGTAAATCCCTTCCGCAGCGGTATTGAGAATCACAGATTGTTCCTGGTTTAAATCATCTAATTGATTAAGGGCCAGGTTTAATTGACGAGTACGGGCAATAACTTTCTTTTCAAGAGTTGTATGAGCGATTTTTAATTCTTCAGAGGTTTGCCTAAGACTTTTATTTAACCAAGCCACATACATTGCAATATAAATAGCTGAAAACAATAAGACAGTAAATGCAAGAATCCAATGCCAATAATATTTGAGAATTTTATTAAGAGAAATTTTCCGTAAATGACTATAGGGACCAATCATCAATTCTTTTAAAATCTGGTGGACTTGTTGGTAGTTTTGGGCTGTACTCCAACCCATGCTGCGGCTGGCGATTGCTGCTTCGGAATCGCTGGGCATAGCCAATAAGGCAGCTGCAACTTTATCGGCAAGACTGGCATCGGTGTAGGCAAGTTTGGCTAAGGGCCATTCAGGATAACGGCGAGTACTAATTAGAAAAGGAAAATCAGTTTGATTTTTAGCTCCAATAACTCGAAAGTCACTGATATCGATTAGATTTTCTTGGGCCATTCGTTCCAGGGTATCGGTACGAACAGTTCCTGCATCTGCTTTTTTATTCAGCACAGCATTTACGACAGCATCATGAGTATGTGCAAATTGTAGCTCGGCGAAATCATCATATGGATCAATTCCCTGAAGTGTCATTTCTCGCCACGCCATTTGAAAGCCTCCTAATGAGGTTTCGCTGACAGCCATAAAGCGTTTATTGATGAGGTCGCTAATGGTAAATATATGCTGATTATCTTGGCGGGTGAAAATAACACCACCAAAACTGGTTAAGGCTGTACCATTAACGTTATTTTTTAAAGTAACGATTCGGCTGACACCATAATTCATTTCCAAATCAGCATATATGGACGGATTGGCTAGAATAAAATCTATTTGCTTGGTGGTGACACTAGGTATGATGGCCTGAAAATTAAGTGGAATTATTTTAAATTGATAATTGTGGACTTTTTTACTGAGATAATCAGCAGTGGGACGCCACTTAGCCAAGGCCATTTCATCGCCACGCTTACTGAGCACTCCAATTTTAATGATTTGATCTTTAGCCATTAGTACACTACTACAAAAAAGTAGACAGCTATAAAAGAACAAATAAAAAAAAGCAACGATTGGTTTTATTGTCATTTTTAATCGAGTATTAAGGAGATACTGAGTAATTTCTCTTTATACCATGTTATTGATGTATTTTCACGGTTCGCTATTGTAAATTTGTTGGATTAAAGGTTTCGTTCTATACTATTTAATTCATGTATGGCTTTTTATTATGAAATAAATTGTAAAAATATTATCGTTATAATTGGAAGATTTTATGTTGTTATATTTGTTCTTGTTTTTATTGTTTGTCTCGCCATCATTGTATGCTTCACAAGCATCGATTCATCATGAACTTGATGTACAAATAAAACCTAGCCAACACTTTATTAAAGTAGACGATAGGATTACTTTTAACAACTTATCCCTTGCTGATAATCATAAGCTTCGATTTTCCTTACACAAAAATTTAAACGTTAGTAGCGCAACCCCCGGTGTATTCATCCGATTAATTGAAACTCGGCAATTCAGCGTACCAGTCAATATTTATGAACTGCAACAAAGCAAGAAAAATAAGTCAATACAACTTACCTATAACGGGCATATATATCATCCACTAGCCGATAAAAAAGTGGAACGAATTCAGGGTATGCGCAATAGTGCTGGATTGATTAATAGTGAAGGTGTCTATTTGTCGGGTAGTTCTTATTGGTATCCTTCTTTTCAATCGCTATTTGAGCCGGCATTTGAACAAACTTCTTTTGATTTGCAAGTGGAACTGCCCGATAGTTGGCTATCCGTATCACAGGGAGAATTGCTGACATCAGATTCTGATCATTGGCAGTCAAGAATTCCACAAAATGAAATTTATTTATTAGCCGCGCCTTTTATTAAATATGAGAAAAAAAGCAATACTAAATACCGCTCGATGGTTTATTTGAGGAGTGAAGATACAAAGCTGGCCGAACGATATTTAGCGGCTACTGAACGCTATATTGAAATGTATAGTGAGCTTTTAGGAGCCTATCCCTTTAAAAAATTTGCCTTGGTGGAAAATTTTTGGGAAAGCGGTTTTGGGATGCCTTCGTTTACTTTATTAGGTTCACGGGTGATTCGTTTTCCTTTTATTCTGTATAGCTCCTATCCTCATGAAATTGTGCATAATTGGTGGGGCAATGGGGTTTATGTGGATTATCAACAGGGCAATTGGAGTGAAGGTCTAACTGCCTATTTAGCGGATCATTTACTTAAAGAACAACGGGGTAAGGGAGCTGATTATCGACAACAGCTGCTGCAAAAATATACGGATTATGTTGCCCAGGGTGGTGATTTTGCCCTCAGTGATTTTCGTGGCCGACACAGTTCTGTTACCGAGGCGGTGGGTTATGGCAAAACTTTGATGTTGTTTCATATGTTGCGTTTAAAATTAGGTGATTCATTATTTATTCAGGGACTTAGAGAACTTTTTCAACAGTATCAATTTCGCATGGCAAGTTATGCCGATGTTCAAGACGTTTTTGAGAAAGCTGCTGAGCAAGATCTGGGGGTATTTTTTCATCAATGGGTAAAGCGAGTAGGCGCACCAAAACTATCGGTTGAAAATGTAGAACTCAGCCAGAAAGAAAATACCTATGTACTTAAGTTTCGGATAAAGCAAAACCAGCTTGAAAGCTATAGCCTAGATATTCCGTTGGCGATAACTTTAAATGGGCAAAAAAATGCTCGGCAGATCAGCTTAAAATTAGCGCAAAAACAACAGAACTTTCAACTAGAATTTAATCACGAACCACTGCGTATCGACATTGATTCACAATTTGACCTCTTTAGAACCCTATCTCGTGATGAAATTCCGACCGCATTAACACAATTATTTGCAGCCTCGAAAATAATCGTAGTACTTCCCTCACAAGAACCAGGTAAAATCTCAGCTTATAAAACCTTTGCACAAAATTTATTTAAGCCGGGACAACAGTTAGAGTTTAAGCTGGATAATGCCATAAAAATCAAAGCATTTAACGATTCCCCCATGGTTTTATTAGGCTGGGATAATCTTTTAATCTCGAAGTTCCCCAATATCCAACAGCATCGTCTGGATAAACAATCTGCTGAAATACAAAAACAAAATATCGCAAGAAAAAATCATAGTTTGGTTATTACAAAAAGTAATCCTCAGCAGCCCGAGCAAAGTATTACCTGGATTAGTAGTGATACTCTCGCTTCATTACCAGGATTAGCCAGAAAATTACCCCACTATCATAAATATAGTTATTTGAGTTTTCAGGGCGATCAACCCAGCATTCAAATTAAAGGACGTTGGCCAGTTAATCAGTCTTCTATGACGGTTTTGTTTAAAGACGTTGAGCGGGGGGAGTTGGAACCACTGAGGCCACTGAATAAGAGCAAATGACCACGGAGGGTACGGAAAACACGGACAAGGAAAAAAACTAAACCACAGAGTACACAGACCACATAGAATAAAAAAATGCATCCTATTGGTTAATTTTTCATTAAGTTTTTTGTTAGGTTTAGGCTGAAGAATTGTCAACTTTCTTAAAGTGAAAATAGGAAAGTGAAAAAGCACTTGAAAATAAGAAAATGACTACGTTTCCGCTATAATTATGAGTATGAAAAAAATAACCACTTTCTTGTTTTTATTCTTTTGCTCAATTCAGTTAATGGCTGATAATTTAAGTGAGTCCAATAAACTGTTTGATTGGGCGGAAACCTACTATCCGAAATATTTTAGCCCGCCCGGGCAGGTTACTACTCCCATTGATATTTATTTAGCGCGTTATTATTCGACTTCTGAAAACTATATTGGGACTACTCAGGATAATAGTGTTTATGTTTATGGTGATATTTTTAATGGCTTGTTAGCGGTTGGGAAAATCAGTGATTATATCGATTTATCAGAACAAGCCTATATGAATGGACAAATCTATACGGTTAATGAAGAACAACCCTGGGCAGAAGCCATGCTCGTTCGAGAAGGTAATATTATTGCGATTGGAAGTAATCAAGATATTCAACGTCAGCTCTCTGAAACAACCAAGATTATTGACTTGGAAAATAAAATGCTTATGCCGGGGATTCATGATGTGCATGTACATCCCTTGGAAGCAGCCTCCGATAATTTCCAGTTTGTGCTTAATACTAGCGAAGTTGATCCTGAGAATTATGTCACGAGCATTCAACATGCACTTAATCAAAATCCTAATTCGGAATGGCTTTTAGGTTGGGGTTTCGAAATTCATACCCTCCTGGATGCGACACGAGAACCGATTGAAATTTTAGATGAAATTTCTACCACTAAACCCATTGCCATTATGGAACAAACCTCTCATTCCATTTGGGTCAATTCAAAAGCATTAGAATTAGCCGGAATTGATAAAAGCTCCTCTAATCCAAGCGGTGGAGTGATTATGAAAGATGCAAAGGGGAACCCTAATGGATTATTGATTGATAATGCTGGGAACCTGATTATTGATTTGGTGATCGCCTCCATTCCTAATAGTGAACAAAATGACTATGAAGGGTTGGTAAATACGGCATTGCCTGAATTGGCAAAAAACGGCATTACCTCAATTTGTGATGCCAGAACCTATTGGAAAAGGAACCATCATCTCACCTGGCAACGAGTTGCTAATGAGAATAAATTAACTGTCCGCGCCAATCTGGGATTATGGCTATATCCTACTGAAAATGATGTAGAACAAATTGCAAAGCTGAAATCTTTATATTCCAATAACGCAAATAGCTTACTTAAAATCAACCAAATCAAACTCTATGCCGATGGTATTGTAACTAATACTACCTCCGCGATGCATGATAATTATTCCATCGACCTCTTTAATCTTTCAACCAATAATGGTTTAAACTATGTTTCGCAAAACCGCATCGGGGAATATATTGCAGCACTAGAACCAAGTGGTTTTGATTTCCATATCCATACGATTGGTAATCGCGGTGTGAATGAAGCCTTAAATGCCATAGAACAAAGTGCTTCGGTAAATGGCAGACATCGTTTGACCCATATCGAATACGTCAGTACCGCTGATTATCCACGCTTTAAACAGCTCAATGTTACTGCTGACGCGCAGGTGGCAGGCGATTTTACTAAACCTGAACATTGGCATGAGAATGATAATTTGGTTAGCTCTGGTCTGAATAATAATATTATTCCCATTAAAAGTTTAATCGCTGCCAATGCGCGAGTGGTATTAAGTAGTGACTGGGATGTGAGTGCCTTAAACCCCTTTATCGGTATGCAAAATGCCTTGACTCGAGTACCGCAAGAAATCACCCTGAAGGATGCCATTAAAGCCTATACTATTAATGCCGCTTATGTGATGCGGCAAGAACATCAAGTCGGTTCTTTAGAAGTTGGGAAAGAAGCTGATTTTATTGTCTTGAACCAAAACTTATTTGAAATTCCAATGACTCAAATTAGTCAAACCCAGGTACTTGAAACCTATTTAAAAGGTGAAATAATTTATCAGCAATAGGTGAATTTGTATACCATGAATAAGTTATTAAAACTTGGCTCTTCTTTAATGTCTTATGCGTGATCGTGAATGGGTCGGAGTCAGTGACAACAATTAGTTAATTTGAAGTATCTGTTTTTTTAGTGGTGATTTATTTTAACCGAGATATGCTACGAGACTGACTCCGACCCTGATTAAGTAAAAACAACTTTGCGGTAGTTTGTCCAAATATAAAGAAAATAAACCAGTTTCCGTTGAAGAAATGCAGGAAGCCATAAAACAAAACTCTCGTGAAAGCTCTGGATGCCAATGTTATCGTAAGGTTCTTGACCCAAGATGATGAAAAACAATCAAATATTGTTCTTAATCTATTAAAGGATTCCGAATCTCGCAAAAAATCTTTTTTTATTCCAATATTCGTTGTTTTAGAGACAATCTGGGTTCTGGAATCTGCCTGCCTATGAAGTTGAACGTAGAGATATTCTTGATTTAATTAGTGATATGATGCTAATGCCTGATTTTGAGTTTGAGAAACAAGCAGCAATAAGAGATTTTATTATTGCATCAGGAAATACATCGCATGATTTGTCTGATTTATTAATCGCACACTCTGCTAATGAATCTGGTTGTTTAAGTACCCTAACTTTTGATAAAAATTCAGTATGTTTGAAAGATTAAACAGCTGAAAAAGCTTAAATGTCAAGTATCACTTCATTATTAGTTCGATTTGTTTAGTATTACCTTTATCTGATAGTTGAATAGAGCAGCCTAACTAAAGAGCACAAAGCTCCGGTACCTTCTCTGTATTCAGTGTGCTCTGTGGTTAATTGTTTTTCCATTTCCGTGCTTTCATTGGTTTAAACTCTTTTAATTTTCCATTTTTAATTAAATCATTCTCGTTCACGTAACCAGCGTCCCCCTTAGAGATATTGCTAAATGGCATGCTTTCAATACGGTTGTTAGAAAAATTGAGAGATGATTTTATATGGAAAAATAAAAATATATACAGTACAATTTCGCGCTATATATCAGTATCAATGATTTTAATTCTGATATAAAACAAGAAAAATAAAAAACATAAAGGGAGTTTTTAATGAAACTAAAAATATTATTTACTACATTGCTTTTTTCATCTCTTGCCTCGGCAAATCCATTTGATAACAATTCTAGCAGCCTTCCACCTGCAACCATTGACTCATATCCGAATGGCACTTACTTAGGGATTAAGGTATTGATATAACACAAAAAGGCTGGTTCATGTGATAAGCTATAAGTCGACAAACCAATGCAAATCACAAAAGGAACCAGCCTTATGCATTCTAGCCAATGC
>Ga0209692_10000666_pt1 | contig 68057 bp, 66 predicted proteins | sample tdDd472_FD_187129 | JGI IMG/M metagenome (GOLD analysis project Ga0209692, IMG submission 187129) | Marine sediment microbial communities from the Atlantic coast under amendment with organic carbon and nitrate - tdDd47.2 (SPAdes)... | ecosystem: Environmental > Aquatic > Marine > Coastal >... | reverse complement strand
CCAAAAATCATTTATACGGCGCCAAGCTGGCATCCCCAGAAGTATTGAAATTTTAATCCCTATTGAACAATTGCCTATTCTAAAATAATGCTTCGAACTGATCTAAACTAATGTGTTTAGGTACTAGAAAACCCTAGCATGGGAAAATAAATAAAACATAATGAATGCTCAAAAATAAAAGCTCAATCAGTATCCCGTTGTTGCATAAAATCAATCAGCTCTTCTTACTCAACTAATTCCTTAAGTTCAGCGGTGGTCCGGTGCACAGAATGACAACGCGCACAGGTCTTTACTGCAAATGTCCCCAGACTAATTCGGGCTTGCTTATTATTTTTAGTTTCCAACGCCTGTTGTAATTGACTTAAAATGGGTTGTGAAGAGTGAATAATATAATCAATTTGCTCATCAGCTTGTTTATGACAATCTTGGCACCCATTGGCAAGATCCATCAAGCCAGATTGCAGAGTGGCTAAATGCTTAATGGCCCGCTCATAAGAGTCATCATGCATGGCAATTTTAATCCGGTTCACCACATTGGAAAGCTCTTCCATGGCTCTATCATAGGAAATTTTTCGATCGCTCTTGGTATTATGGACTTTTATTTTGGCAAAATCCGCACTGCGGTACATGAGTCTAGCCATAGCCTGATAATCCGAGTGGCAATTATCACAGCTTTGTTTTAAATTTTTCAGGACATTGGGAATCGCAGGAAAATCTCTATTTTCAACCGCCAGCTGGAGTTTATCTAGCTGTGGTTTATCCAAAAACTCTTGCCATTCCGGCATCATTTTTTCCACTTCCAAATAGTCTTTTTTAAAGGCTTTAAACCATTTATCTAATAAAGGACCCTGTTTGGCTTGACTATAATCATTTATCGCCAATAATTCCCGCCGCAGTCGAAACATGGTATGTAACCAAACCTGACGTTTATTAACCGGCTTATACCAGGCTTTTAGACTTCCCGGAGGCTTTTTTAGAGTAATAGACGTTTCATTGGCAAGAATAGCATTGCTGGTAAAAAGTCCTATTAAAAAGATGGTAAAACGAATGGAATAAAGCAATTTGTTTTCCTAACGTAAAAAGAAATAAACACTTAATGATAAAGTGGTGAAAACCAGCCCCACATTTAACCAGCGGATATTCCTCACTAAAGTCGTTTTATTGGGCTGACGCATATAGGAGACTAAGCCTAACATAGAGACCACAAAGGTAATCTCACAAAAAAACACACTAATAATGGTTGTGGCATCTTTTTCTCCACCCCAACCTTGAATATGAGACAGTGTTGATAGCGTTAGGCCTAAAATGGCAAAAAGAACAGGTAGCCAAGAAACATAAAACCAAATATTTAATCTTTCACTCATATTTTTTACCTTTAATTTAAATTACTTTTTTGTTCAGTTTAATTTTCCTTATTTCTTTTAATTATTTTTCCTTAGTATTTGTATAATCATTCCTTTGATTTCTTTCTTTTTTTCCTACTTATTTCTCATTGTCATCGGCAATGGATAAAAAGGCCAAAATATCTTGCAGTTCTTGCTCGCTATAGCCCTTAAAGGCTTCATCTTCATCATCATAATCGTGATGACGTAGTTTAGCATTATAATCGCGAATTTGCTTTTTAAGGTATTGAGTATATTGACCAGCAACAGGAGGAACATCACTGCCTTTTTTCCCTTTACCATCTTGACCATGACATATTTTACAATCTTTATTGTATAAATCTCTACCTTTATTTGTATCGCCGGGAACCCGAGGAATATTGATAACCTGTTTAGCAATCAATAACTTTTCATAAGCTGTAGTGCCTTCAGGAAAATCGGGCATGACTGATTTCAGTTTAATCGTTTCTAAATAAGCGGTAACTGAGTAGATATCATCATCAGGCAATTCTCGTTCATTCGCATAGGGTTTCATGGGAATATTATGCCGCTTATTACTTTTGAACAAGAGCAATTGTTCCACCAAATAATTTGCAGGAAAGCCAGCTATTCTAGGATATTCACCATCTTTTCCCCCTTCACCAAATTCACCATGGCATCCCGCACAAACTTCATTAATTTCGGCTCCCAATTCCAAATCAATTTCTGGCTCGGCATCAGCACTATAGGCAAACGGGCTTAACTGCATAAAACATAATAAAATTAGGGTTTTATATCTATTCATATCTTTTCCAAAGTACGACTACTCGTCTGATATTTAGGGCAAAAAAGAATACCTTAATTTGGCTTTTTTACCTTTGATAATGGTCAATCTAAATCAAAATTGGAACAATTCGTACAATTTATTTCGTTGTACCTTTCCTAAGTTATTTCGAGGTAGATTTTTACGTTTTAGTATATATCTGGGTTTAAATTGCTTTTTTAAATGTTGATCACACCATTGAGTAACTTGCTCAATCGACCAGGTTCCACAGTAAATTAAGGCTATTTTCTCTCCCCAGGTTTTATCCTTAATCCCAACAATCACGGCCTCATCAATCCCGAAGGATTGAGTCAATTGACTCTCGAGCAAATGAGGATGAACCAATTCACTACCGGTATTAATTATATTATCCGCTCTTCCAACTACCTGGAGTTGCCCTTTTTTATTGATACAACCTAAGTCATTAGTCGTAAACCAGCCATTACTTAGGCCTTCTCCGAGAATGTAATCGGCCCTGGCATACCCAGACATGAGCATCGGGCCTTTAATTTTTATTAGTCCCTGACCAGTTAATGAATCTGGCTTATGAATAGCAATTTCAGCACCATCCAAAGGCTTTCCAGTGAGCCCTTCAGAATAATCAGGTTCAGCATCACAATGCGTGGCAATATGGGAACAGGTTTCGCTACTCCCATAGCTAACACATAAAGGCCAACCGGTTGCAATCGCTTTTTTATATAACTTTTCCCCTAAGGCACTACCACCAATTAATACGGCTTTTAGGCTTAGTGGTGGATTTTGATTTTTTGCAATATGTAAGAGCTTTTCTAACATCACCGGTACTAGAGAAAGATGTGACACCATCCCCTTTTGAACCAGTGTCCAAATTTGCAAGGGTTCGAATCCATCTTGAATAATGACACCAGCTCCTGCTATATGGGTACGGAATAAAATCATAATACCTCCGACGTGGTTAAGAGGCAGACAGTTTAGCCAGGTATCCTGCTCCCCTAATTTAATCCGCTTTTGAGAGGCTTGTACATGCGCGATAATATTCGCTTTGGATAAACAAACTGCTTTAGGCTTATTAGTAGTACCCGAGGTTGCAACCAGTAATTTAATGGGGTTTTCGAAGTGTTCAATTGATTTGTTCTCGGTCGAACATTGCCATATAAATTTTTCAAAAGCGAGCACAACAATATTTGTATGTCTCCCTTCCCAAGTTTTTGGGCTGTCAGAAATAATTAAACGCGTTCCGGTTTGCTTTAATAAATTTTTTTTGTAAGCTAAGGGAAGCTCAGGGGCTATGGGGAAAATGCTGATTGGTAAATCCCAGCTAGATAAAATCAATGAAGCCAACAATTTTTTATCACTGGTTTCAATAGCTAGAATAAAATGATTAAGCGGATATAACGCCAAATATTGATTACCAAGCGCAATCAATTGAATCCGGTAGTTTTTTAGCGGTGCTTTAATAGCCTCTTGTTTATTGTTTATATCCGCTGTGAACACAGGCGATACCAAAGGACAAATTATGGATCCCGACTTGTTCAAACCCGACCTGCTCAAATAAACGTTTCATTTCCTGCTGATCGGGGAATCGTTGTATGGATTCGATTAAGTATTGATAGGCGGCGGGTTGTCCGGCGACTAAAGCGCCTAAACGTGGAATAACAAAACGATTATAAAGATTATAAAAGGGACGGATAAGGGCTGCAGGTTTGGAAAACTCCAAACAGTAAAATACGCCTTGAGGTTTTAACACCCGATAGATATCTTTTAAAGCGGCTTGCATATCAGTGGTATTACGAATACCAAACGATATAGTAACAGCATCAACGCTATTATCTGGAATAGGAAGCTGTTCACCCACACCAGCAATACACGCTAATTGATGTTTTTTTTGGCCAGCTTGCATCATTTCAACGCTCGGATCGATGATAACAACTTGATGGTTTCGTTTAGCGATGCCACTGGCAATATCTCCAGTACCGCCCGCCAAATCTACAACGAGTAAATTGTTTTGCTCATTAAAGCGATTGATCAAATATAATTTCCACAAACGATGGATCCCAAAGCTCATAAAATCATTCATCAAATCGTAGCGAGGTGCGACGACTTTAAACACATGCCGTATTTTACTTTCTCGCTCGCTGCTGCTGACGTCTTGAGCACCAAAGCTATGTTGTAACGATTGCCCTAAAGATTCACTTTCTCTTGAGTCAGCCATGACTTATATTCTATCAACTTATGGAAGATCGCCGCGTCGAAATAGGCGATACCCAATAAAAGCGGTAAAAGTTCCTAATAAAATAGGATAGATAATTGACCATATCAAATATCCCGTAGAACCAAAGGTATCTAAAATAATATAAGCAGAAGGACCCAATAAAACTAATTGGGGATCAAACAACATCATAGCTGCCGTTCGAAACACCTGCAGTGGATTAACTAAAGAAATCGCAACTGCTGTTTCTGAAGGTAGGCCTTCACGAATCATTATTCCCAATAAAATCAAATCAAGAAATAATAATAGGAATAACCAAATCATAAACGCGGCGCCCTGAGCCACATCAGCAGAACGCGCGATAGTTGATATCAACATCCCAATGCCAAGAAAACACCAAGCCAGTGCAATTAATAAGGCGGTATAGCTGGTAAATAACAACCAAGGCGTTTCAGCGCCTTTTGCCATGCCCCAAATTACCGCACCGACCATGGCCAAAAATACCGGAAGGAATACAACCAGGAAACGCCCTAGGAACTTGCCCCAAAACCAAGCGCTTAGGCTAATTGGTAGTGATAATAGATATTCAAATACGCCAGCTTCTCGGTCACCTGCTACGGAGCGAACCGTGGTAATTAAAACAAATACCGGAAGAATGGCCATAGAAAGCTGAATATAGGTAATCAATAGACGAGATAATCCAGTGAACCCCATAATCCGTGATTCGGTTACTCCAAATACAAATAATAACACCACTATACCGCCAAATACGGAAGTGTAGACGATAAACCATTTTGCCCGTAATGACTCGACAATATCTGTCCAGGCTGTTAACCATAAATTTTTCATAATGTATTTTATTAGCTATTTAAAATTTGTATTTTTATCGATATTCAAAAGATAGGGGTTTAATGATTATAGCTTCCACCATGTATATTAAACTTCTTTTCAACTTCCACGATATGTTTTTTGGCTTGAATAAAGTCTATGGCATCGGCTTGTTTTTCTGATTGAGCACCTAAACCATATCCCATTGGAGTGACTTTGCCTTTAATATACCAGGCGGTTTTAGCATCAATCCACTTATCTTCTTTAAAGCTGCGTACCCAGATTTCGGTCTGTTGATTGTCTTTCCATTCGCTAGCATCTAGCCATAGAGTAGCACATCCCACATCATCAAAACGAAAAACCTTGGAACGTTTCCCTTCCGGAAAAACACGGATTTGGGCGCTATAATCTCGATCACTAAGCATCATCCGGCAACGTTCACATGAGTCTCGATCCCATTTGACTTCTACGGGTCCCGTAGTTTGTTCTGAACATGCAGCAATAAAGATCGTTGCTGCCAAAATAAAAAACAATCTAATTGCAGACAGCTGCTTTAGCATCATTTTCGACCTTTGTATTTTCAACATTAGAACTCTCTATATTCGCAGCAAGGTTTTGCTCATCCATATTGATTGCAGCAAGCAAAGCAGCATAGCGAGATAACACCCCTAAAAAGCGTAATCGATCCGGTCCAGAAACTTCACCTTTCCAATGGATCTCGTCCTCTGATTGAAATCCCCAGGTACCAATGGCTTTAGCAAAAGCTGCGTCAACACGTCGAATACGAATTTCAGTAGCCAGCAAGCTATTCAGATCAATCTCGTCTTCAACTTTGTCATCAAGAACCACTTCGCCCTGATCCATTTCAACTACTCGATTAACCAGGGGAGCAATTTCATCCAATCGATGACTAGAAATTAACATAACAGAATTTTCTTGTTTTTTTGCCAACAAACTAAAGAAAATATGCCGAGCTTCAGGGTCCAGGTTAGCAGCAGGTTCATCGAGAATTAAAATTTCGGCTTCACGCCCTAATGCCATACTAATTAGGACCTTTTGTTTTTGCCCACCGGATAATTTTACAAAAGGCTGGGTGCGAATTTTTTCAAAATCTAAGCCTAATTGTTCAATAACATCGATAATTTTATCTTCATCAGATTCGCACAACGTTGCAGTATAAGTGACCAACTGTCCAACGGGCATTTTCAATGGCGGAGGTAATTGTGGCACAAAACCAATTTTCTTTAGCACTTCTTGGCGTTTTTGCCGAGGTTCTAATCCATCTATAAAAACCTTGCCTTCGTGGATATATTCCCCCAATAAACAGCGTATCATGGTGGTTTTTCCAGCACCATTAGAGCCGACTAAAGCGATGCGTTCACCACGGTTAATTTGCAAGTCTAAACCTTTTAAAACTTCCGTTTTACGAAACGATTTTTTGACCTGATTAAACTGAATCATGCTTTTCTTCCGTTTTGTTTTCGGGGTGATGGGTCAAGCCCTTAAATTCATAACTCAATGAGCTAGTAGGACATGCATCAATACAGAGTCCACATCGAGTACAATCAGCGCCTATCGGCATACGAACTTCCGTACTACGATTTTTTATTGTTACATCTAATACATGAGGAACCAGACAAACATTTCGGCAATCACCCTCGTGTTTGCAGTCCATCATATTATAACTAACCCGTAATGGCGAAATTACGCCGACTAAGCCATAGGTAATCCCAATAGGGCACACGTAACGACACCAGGCTCGCCGAGATAAGAATACTTCAAAAAGCAGTAAAAAAGCTACCCATGCGAGTGCTAAAGTGGGTCCATAAATTAAAGCTCGACTCAAAATACCCGTAGGCGAAATAAATTCATAAACCGTATAGCCCGTAAATACCGCTAATAAAGCAAAAATAATATAGAAAACGGTTCTGACTCGACGGTCAAATTTATAGTCTTTTGCCCAGCCTTTTGCTGCTAAAAATAGATGAAGTTTTTCAGCCCATTCTGCAAGTAAATGATAGGGACACACCCACGAGCAGAAAGTTCGCCCACCTAACAAAAACCATAAAATAAAAATGGTCACAATGCCTATCAGCAAATTAATCAGCACTTGTTTAAAAGCTAACATGACCTGTAGGGCTGAATTTAAATCAGCCATATGAAAGCCAACAAAGCGAGATGCCGTCAAAGCTCCTTCTAATACCTGGATATCTAAGGCATAGGAAAAAACAAATAAAAAATTAACCAAAATTAAGGTGATCCAACGACGTTTAGTCCATTTATTTTTACTATTTTTATGGTGCTCTTCATGCAAGGCAACCAAGTCAGCCTTAGTCACTTTTTCATCTTTTTTATAAAAATAGACTTTTTGTGCAGCGGGTTTTATCTCCTCTTTGCTGGGTTTATGAGGATCTGCTCCCAATAATTGTAAAAAGGATTCTTTTAAAATATTCATTATGCTTTAGCCACCGTATTATAGTCTATAACAATTGCAGCCGGTTCGACCGGACACATCATTTCACAGACACCGCATCCCACACAGCCATCTAAAATTACTGGACGCATACGGGTAATCCCGTCACTGCTTTCAATTGGCTCTAGAGTAATGGCACGTTTGGGCGGACATTGATTAACATCACCAGAAGGTGGTTTTCCTGCTTCGCACTGATTGTAACGAATCTCTATGGGGCAGGTTCTAACACATAGGTCGCAGAGTTCTAAATCATAGGGATGATCTTTAACAGGGATGGGGTTCCACCGGTCAATCTCATCATAGCGCAACAAACCATCATAATCGGGACCTCTCACCTGTCCTTTAAACCCCTTTCCTTGAATTGCTAAACAAGATTTTGGTTTATCTAAAATGGCAAACCCCATACGGGTCTCTGGTGCATAATTTAAATCATGGGTTAGTGCCCCAGTCGGACATGCCAGCACGCACTGTAGTCCATCACAAGAAAAATCACAGGCTTGTGCTCTGGCATCCAAGTATGCAGCCCCCAAACCAAAGCCAGAATCAATGTCATCCAGCTTTATCGCTTTAACAGGACAAACTTGGACACATTGACCACACTTAATGCAAGATGCTAAATATTCATCTTCACCTAATGCTCCGGGGGGCCTCAAGCGGGTTCGGCTACCTTGAGCCAATGGAATAAATCCCAATAGTGAAAAGCTGGTGACCCCAACGGTCATAGCAATAGAACGTAGAAAGCGTCTACGAGCTTCTTGTTTCCGACGACCTGGGCCGCGTTGGATATTTTTTTTAGCAGCTGGTTTGGGCTGCGCCTGTTGGGCTGACTCTTTTTCAGGTCGCCCTTGTTCAGATAAATTTTCGTCGCTCATTGGAAGTACTTATTTACTGCTGGTGATAAAGAGGGATCGATTTTTTTCGAGGCAGCTTCGGCATGTAGTACTGGTTTGCTATCTCTAAGAATCAAATCAGGGGGACTAAATGGCGCGAGTCGCTCCAAAAAGTCAATAGTTTCTAAAATAGGAGAGCCTTTAAAAAATTGTGCATTAGGAACATCTTGCCAAATCCGATCAGCATACGCATAGAATTCATAGGGTGTATCACCTATTCCATCGTTATCTCGGTCAAAACCTTCATAATCATCCCAAAAATTATTTTCCCAAGTATTTCGATTGGCGGTTTTGCCTCCCGATACTAATATTTGAGTAATATTAGATTTAAATTGATTATGTTTGAAAATACTACCATGCCAGTCGGCCAAAAAACGAATGCCAATTCCATTAAAGGCAACTAAATTGTTCTCGTACACATTTATAGTATCGGGTTGGTAAGGCGAAACATCAATATAGAACCCCGTCGAACTGAATAATATTTGATTATTTTCAACCACAATATCCGAGGTCTCTTTAAAACCGATACCAACTCCTGAAGCACCCGTTGCATGGGCTATATAGTTGTTTTTTAATACAACCCCATCACTATACATCAAAAAGATACCGACCGAATTATAAGAATATTTATTATTGGTTACTTTATTGTATTGTGAATACATAAAATGCAAACCATAACGCCCATTAGATGAGACATTATCCTTTATAATATTATCTTTGGAATACCAGACGACCATGTCCCGAGAGTTGTTAATGGTATTGCCGGCTATGGTATTGTTAAAGCTATACCATAAGCGTACAGCATCACCTCGTAGCCCCAAATGAAACGGTTTTGAACTAATACTATTACGTCGTACTATATTGTTTTCGGACTGTTGAAGATCGACACCAAAGAGACAGTTATCAATAATATTATCTTTGATAACATTAAAGTTGCCTCGAACTTGAACACCGGAATCAATATCATTGTGAAGTTCGCCCGAGTTGGTCAAGCGAAGATTTTTGATGGTGGCTCCATCTGTATCTAAATAAATAACCGAACCTTTCCCGCCGGCGTCAATAGTGGCTTTATTTTGTCCATCTAAGGTAATCGCAATTTCAATAGTCACCGGTCCTTTATAAATTCCCGGTTCAAGAACCACCACATCTCCCTCTTTGGCCTTATCTATTATAGGTTGTAGGGGAATTTTATCGGAGGAAAAGGTGTTACTATTAATAAATAATAATAACACCAGCAAACATAGAACACGTTTTAGCACCAGGAACTCACTCATCTCTACGTTATGGAAACAATAGTGAAAAAAATATGAATTAATTGAGACCTACTTAGCTCTATTTCTACTAAGCAGCATGACAGCGCCTAATATAACAGAATTAATAAGAATCAGGAAATAACCTAAGTTAGGATAAGAATAGGTTGAGAATTGAGCAACCTTTCCAACTCCGAAAACAGTAGGCATAAAGGGTTTCACTGAAAAAGCACCCATATCGTTTAGGGTATGTCCATACCACCATAACCAGGCTGCATAGTCGATAACAAAAAAGATCGGCAAAGCTGCAGGTACTGCAACCAATAACCAGAAGAGTATACTCGTAGGCTTAGTGGCGATATAAACTAAAAAGATCATCGCTCCAACTAACCCGAAAAATACCACGTTAATCGCAATAGTTAGGGTTTTCACCATAGGCTGGATTTCTTCTTTTTTGTTAAAGTAACGTCCCAGGGTCTTACCATAATGCCAAACCATAACTTGTAAAGCACTACCATCCCATTCTTCTTTAACAAAGCCTTTTTCAAAATCTTTTTGGTAAGTAATTTGTAATTGTTCAACCAGACGTTCTTTCTCAGATTGATTTTTTCTCATTTCTTCTTTAGCTTTTTGTTCTTCTGTTTTTTCAACCGTAATTCCAGAAGCTTCAAGCGAACGCCTTAAGGCAGCTAAAGTAGAATTTTCATCTTCATTGGAAACCGTTTTATCGGTTGCATCTTGGTCAAGATAAGTCACCATCGCAGAGACATAGCCTTCATTTAAGAGGGTAAATCCATTCCCACCATATAATGTCATGTACATCCAAATCGTCAATACAGCATAACCAACACCCATGATAGCAACACGGACTTTAGTATTTTTGACCGCAAAGCCAATGATCATTAAAGCCAATAAAACAAATAAAAATTGAGATAGTCCGCGCTCAATTGGACCACCCGCAGCAATGGGATACATGCCAACATAATGATTGATAGTATCCATTTCATGTACACAATCTAGGGCTTCTTCTTCTACAATTTCTTCTTTTTCTATTTTCGAACAACCATTAAATACGCCATTCATATGAAAGTTAATCCGAACACCATCGGGAAAAGCTTCTTCAGGATAATTAGGTGCGGTCAATGCCACCCACCAAATAGGAGTATAGTAAATAACAACTAGCAGCAGTAAGGAGGCGATCGATAAGCCGGCAACAATTACCGATTTATTTTGCTGAATGGTTTTATTCATAAAGTAAATCCTTTTGGATAGTTTAATGATAGGGAAAATCGGGAAAAAAAAGCAGGAATAAAAAGTGTGATTTTTTTCTTTTTATTCCTGCATTTAGAGTATATCAATTTAGCCACTAATCTTCGGTGACTATATCACCTAAACATTAGTCGAAGTCTGGATTTTTCCAGTCTTTGCTAGGAGCATAATCTTCTTTAGGTCCTTTAACACGAGATGCATAATCGATTACGTTAACCATGTCTTCATTGGTAAAGTTTTTAATCTGCTCAACCATGTCTGGATTTGCATTTCTACGCTTTCCATCACGAATCCATTCAAATTGACGCAGCATATATTTGTAATGCTGGGATTGAATTCTAGGGAAGAATTTTTCATCATTACCTTCACCATACTCACCATGACATTTCACGCAGTTTTCTTTATAAAGCTCTTCACCGCGCTTTAAGTTGGTACCAGGCCCAACACCATTATCAGGATTCATTTTTAATTTGGCAATATAGGCTGTTACGTCAGCAATTGCTTGCTCATCACCAATCGATTCAGGTAATGCGAAAGGATACATGGTGGGATTATCACGATTAAGCGCACGAATATCCGCTAACTGCTTAATTAATACATTTCTATGCTGACCAGCTAATTGTGGGAAAGTTCCGTCTTTAGTTCCCCAACCTTCGGGTAGGTGACAGGCGGAACAAACTTCATAAACATCCAAGCCATTTTCCAAATCTGGTTTTAACAACATGGCTGCATCTTTTTCACCGCCAGCTTCGTTCCAAGCACCAGTGCCTTTATCCTTAGGCACAGCACCATGGCCACCAGCTGCTAAAACAGCCCCTGAGATTAATAAAGAAGCTGATAGAGTTGCTATTTTCAGCAAGTTAAATTTTTTCATCGGTACTATTTCTCCAATTTGTGCTAAAACCAGAAATGGAATATTAGCATATTACAATATACTTTAAAAGCATATTTTGAACTATTTTAAAATATCGCTAAATGAGTATTTACTGTGTAGACAGCCATTTAGCAATAGCACGTTTTTCTTCATCGGTGGTCATGTGTAAAATACCTTTCATTGCTGCTGATTGACCATTAGCACGCGCTCCACTTTGAATATCCTTGATTTGGTTATAAGCATAATCAGCATTTTGACCCGCTAGTTTTGGATAAGTCGGTAAAATGGGAGACTTGGCATCTTTACCATGACAGGCCGCACAGCCACCTTTGGTCGGATCAGCATATAAAGCACCACCATCTAATGCCAATGCAGAGCCTGAAAAGCCTGCAACAACGCCAGTGATTAATAGAGTCGTCATTGCCTTATTAATTTTTAACATATGTATTCCCTCATGAAGTTTATTTATGCTGGGCGAATTGTACCAGCGTTACGAACTATTACGGATTGATATTTATCAAAAGATATAAGAAAGTCTTAATTTAGTCTATTTTGAGTTCTACCTTAAAGATTAAATAACCACAAAAAAAGACAAAAAAAGGGAAGGCTATTTGCTAGCCTTCCCTTTCCAATTAAAGCAATTTGATGCTTAGATGTAAAGAGTTAATTACTTAACTTTCTTTGCACCTTTTTGCTCTAAGAAGGTTTTAGCTCTTAAACCAATGTCAGCAGCTTTAACCTGATACTGCCACCATTGACCAGCCCAAAGTGTAGCATTCTGCCAATCATTCTTAGCAGCCGCATCTTCAGACTTCTTCTTAGCACCGTCAGCAAAACCTAACTGGTCAGTCGCATCTTCAACTAGCGCTACCACTTCAGGGAAGTCTTTATAGTTCATGCTAGTAATAAAGGCAACAACTGAGTTGATAATTGCTTGAGTTTGAAGGTTAGTTTTAACCTGCTTGTCATAGTCAGCTTTTGTATAAGCTTGACCTTCTTTCACAGTACCCGCTTCAGCTTTATAGCCTTTAGGTTTAACTAATAGGTAACCTTCCATTTCTAAGTGCAGAGCAGAACAGAACTCAGTACAGTAGTATGGATAAACACCTTCTTTAGTCACCTTAAAGGTAGCACTAACTGTTTTACCAGGCTCTAAAGACAAGTTCACATTATGACCATAAACAGCGAAACCATGAGTTTCATCTTCAGCACGTTCTAAGTTGGTTAAATGTATTGTAACAGTATCGCCAACTTCTGCTTCGATTGTTTCTGGCGTGATATGCGAACGAATCGTAGTACCAAAGACTTCCACTTTACCGGGAGTTTTAACTGTTTTTTCACGACCCGCACGAGTCTTGAACTTGGAGCGCTTATCAGTACGAGAGTTCCAACCGGACTTGTAACGAACAGCAGGCTTAAGCTTGTCAGCTCTAATCGCTACAACATAATGTGGTTCACCTAATGGAAGTGGCATATCGTACAATAATTCCATTTTGTCACCGCTAATATCAATTAACTGGTGATTTTGTGGATGTAGAGGACCAACAGGGTTAAAGCGATCAATAGCTAATTTATTTAAAGAAATTAGGTATTTGCCATCTGGGCTAACAGAATCACCTTCCATCGCCACTAAGTGACCGATATTGTAGTGAATTGACAATTTATCTAAGACTTTACCAGTACAGTAGTTCCACTTACCAACCATGGAATCAACATAAAGTGAGGTATAGACCACACATTCTTTTGAATCAAACTGAGTATGTAGCGGTCCAAGACCTAATTCAACTTGTTTATGTAAGCTTTTCTTAAGACTAAGAATGGGAATACCATATGGGTCTTTCGCATCAAAATCGCCAGCATCAATCAAAGCTTTCATTTTTTCGAAGCTATACACGGAAGTATGGCTGTCTAATTTTCCAGAAACGATAATGTATTTACCATCTGGAGAAACATCAACACCATGAGGACTCTTTGGCTCAGGAACCAAGTATAAGAGATTATTGGCTACAGCAGTTTTAATATCAATAACATCATGTCCATTGATCTTAACCGTTTTACCCGCTTTAACAACTTCTTCAGCTTTTTTCCAGTTTACCAAATGCATGAAGTCAGTATCTTTTTGCGAACAACCCGCCTCATAAGGAGGACGTCCTTTTTCGATACCACCAACATAACGCTCAGAACAGAATGAGTTAGTGAATGACCAGCCTTCACTGGCGCCTTTACCAAAATCAGATAAATCCTGACTGTATGGAGGAGCCATAACAGTGAATGACTTAGATGTATCTAATCTGCCCGCTTCACGGTCAAATTTCCAATAAGTCATACCACCACGATATTCTTCATTAAATCGCTCCAAAGGAACGTATTTATTTTCAAATGGAGCTGGGTATTGAGCCGCTTCAATCACATATTCAGTGTTAGTTGAAACAAAAGCACCACCATGTGAAGATTTGAAAACTGGATTAACAACGATTTGCTTGGTTTCAAAATCATGTAAATCAATTAATGCAATCCGAGGGTTAGCTTTGTCATTAATGAATAAGTAGCGACCATCATATTCACCATTGGTTTCGGAAAACGCTGGGTGGTGCGTATCACCATAAGTAATTTCACCATCATGAATCTGTCCTTGGGCCAAAACAGCTTTAGACTCATCATCAAAACCATAACCTTGCCATGGTTCAGGAGTAAAGACAGCAATATACTTTAAGATACGCATCGAAGGTACACCGTATACGATGACCTGACCACTTTGCCCACCAGAACTGAACGCTAGATATTCATCACGCCCACCAGTGGGTGTATAAGTTTTGGCGGCTGCCAAAAGATCTTTTTGCGTTAAGCCCCGTGCTTTCATCACCTCTTCGAGAGATGCTCCAGCATAGGCAGAGGACATCGCAGACAGAGCTATACCGACTCCGGCTAGCAATGAAACTGTTCCCTTGCTTTTAATTTTCATTAATTACGCCCCTAATTGTTGTATGAATTATGAAAAGTGTAAATTATTAGTGTGTGTGATATGACACAATCTGTGTGTAAAGACACACTATAGTACAAAAAAAAATTGTGTAAAGTATTTGATCCGGATCAAAATCAATTAAAGTATAAAATAATGATATGGATCAACTTTGAAGATTTTTTAGGTGTTTTTTTGAAGGCAAATTTTTTATTCCAGTTTGCCTAAATATGTGTTACCTTCCGCCTCTCAAACCATATCTAGTTTTTTATGAAAAGCGCTTTAAATATTCCACAACTTATTCTGCAATTTGTTCAGCAGTATAAGGACAGTCTAGACATAGATGAGACCCAAAGTTACCGCATTATATATAGTCATCGAACTATAGCAATTGACGTGGCTCAACTTTCGATAACTGATATTAACCTAGAACGCAGCATTTGTTTTTGGTCAGCCCCCGAAAAAGGTGAGTACTTGGCTGCTTACGACATATGTGAAAGCTTCCAAGCAGAAGGCAAACAACGTTTGAGTCAATTGGACAAACAATTCAAAAATTGTATGACATCCTGGTCCATACCCAAAGGATTTGATTCACCAATCGCTTTTTGCGGGTTTGCATTTGATGATAATGATCAGATGGACTCTCCTTGGCAAGAGTTTTCCAATAGTCAATTAATCATTCCCCAACTATTGGTCCACATTCGTGCTCAAGCTACCCGAATTATTTTAAATTATACTCTCAAAATTGATGATATGGAGCTATACATCAAACGGCTTTTAAAGAAGGCTTTTACCCCGACTACTATTGATCAATTAAATCACCAGCCATTGGTGCAATCCGCACAACAACAAAGTCACAAATCGGATTGGATAAAACAAGTAAATAATGCCTTATTAACCTTGAAAAAAGGTGTAGTAAATAAGCTGGTTCCCAGTCGACATGTTCGTTATCAACAACAACCGGTTTCTGCCGACGATTTATTAAATCGACTATCAAAAACGTATCCTGCTTGTCGTATTATATCCATGCGACAAAACAAAAGCCGTCTAATAGCAGCCAGTCCTGAACGTTTATTAAAAATATCTGGTGAAAACGTCAGTTGTGATGCCATTGGTGGAACTCTCAAGCGTTCACATGGTCAATCCATTTCCCAATTATTAAGGCATAATAGTCAAAGTATCGATAAACTATTGCATGAACATGCCATTATCGTCGAACATATTTATAACGTGCTCGATCAATTTTGTGAAATATTAAAATTACCGACTGCTCCTGGTATTATGAAGCTAAAACATCTATTACATTTGGAAACTCAACTGCGCGGTAAGTTAAAGAAACCCACCTCTATTCTGACCTTAGCCGAAAAACTACACCCAACCCCCGCTGTTGCAGGTTTCCCGACTCAAGAAGCAATCACTTGGCTAAAGCAAAATGAACGCCACCAACGTGGCTGGTACACGGGGGCTGTTGGTTGGATGACTCCAAGCGGTGCTGGAGAGTTAAGTGTGGTTTTGCGTTGCGCTTTAATTTCTCAACAAAAAGCCAATCAAGCCAATAATTTTGATCTGTATGCGGGCGCAGGTATCGTCGAAAATTCTTCACCAGAAGAAGAATGGGATGAAACTGAATTAAAACTTGAGACAATTTTAGGAATACTAAAATGAAACTCATGCAGTATGAAAAACAAGGAGAGAAAAATTATCTACAAGCGCTCATTATAATCGACAGTCTGGTTATGGGAGGAGTAAAAAATGTAGTCATTTCTCCAGGTTCACGTTCCACAACATTAGTCTTAGCCTGCGAACGCCATCCAAACATTAAAACCTGGATACATATTGATGAACGAAGCGCGTGTTTTTTTGCGCTAGGTTTAGCAACAGACACGAAAATTCCTACCGCAATCATTGCCACTTCAGGTAGTGCAATTTGCAATTGGTTACCCGCAATTAGTGAGGCAAACCTTAGCCATATCCCATTATTATTGTTATCCGCCGATCGCCCCATTGAATTACAAAAAGTTGGTGCTAATCAAACCCTAGAACAGCAAAATCTATTGAGTAGCCAGGTTCGAGAATTTTTTCAGCTCCCCGAAAATGCCCAGCAAAGTATTGAACTTCAACAACGGATTACCCATGCCCTCTCATTATCCCAGTGGCCAAATGCTGGACCAGTACACGTAAATATTCCGATTCGAGAACCATTATTACCCGATGCGAACAACGCTCAGCTTTTGGAACAAAAATTAATTGCTCTGGAAAAGCAGATTATTGGTCAACAGCAACCAATCCACCTCCATCCTGCTCAAACTTCGATTGCCGAAGAACTACTCAGTCAGTTCGCTTCAGAAATTACTGGTCAAAGCGGGTTAATTATTTGTGGCAGGGATAGTTATTCGAGACAACTTATTAAATTAATTGAAGCGTTGGCCAAGCAGTTGAATTGCCCAATTTTTGCCGATCCATTAAGTAATATTCGATTAAATCATTCCTCCGAAAATGTTATCTACAATTATGATAGTTTTCTAGTCAGTCCAATAGTCTCAAAGCTACCGTCCCCTGATTGGATATTACGAATTGGTCAACTGCCAATTTCAAAAAATCTAAGCGGTTATTTACAGTTAATACCAGAAAGTAAAATGTATTTAATCACACCTTATAATGATTATCCTGATCCCTTATATCTTACTGATAGCATTTTCCATTCCACGCCTGAAATATTCATTACAAAACTCTTAACTAAAAAAATAAGACCAGCCAAAACAGATTTTCTGCCCGTTGTACAACATTTGGAAAGACAATGTACTCAAATTATTCAAGACAGTTGTCTACTCGATAATCCTTCTGCTTGCCAGGAAGGTATATTGTTTAAAGAGCTTATTGAGCAAATAAAAGATGGCGGCCTCTTATTTAGTGCAAACTCAATGACTATTCGAGATATTGATACGTTTATTCATAAAAAAAATTCACCAAATAACTCAGCTCTAAAAATCTTTGCAAATCGCGGCTGCAGTGGCATAGACGGTAATGTCTCCAGCTTTTTTGGACTGCTCGCCAGTTCAGATAAAACTCGGACCTGCCTGGCAGTATTAGGAGATTTAACCAGCATACATGATAGCAACGGTTTTCTCTGGGCGAAAGAATTACAAGCCCAGGGGTATTCAGCAACCATTATCATCCTCAACAACCATGGAGGAGCTATCTTTAATTATTTGCCACAAAAACAACTAAGTTGTTTCGAAAAAGCCTGGGTAACCGATGTTGATTTAGATTTTGCGCAATTGGCCAAGTTATACCAACTGCATTATCAACGTGTAGAATCAGCAAGTAATTTTGCTAATAGTCTTACAACTGCAATACAACATTCGGGAATTAGTTTAATCGAAGTCCTCATTGATCAAAAACAAAGCCTCGAACAACATACTATGTTAAAAAATAACATCAGTAACACACTGAAATTATCCTAATAGCTAAACAACTGGAGAAAACATCGCAATGAGTTGGGAAAACCATCCAGATTTCAAATTTAATGATATTCTTTATCAATTTGGAACAAATGAAAAATCCGGTATTGCCAAAATCACCATTAACCGCCCTGAGGTTCGCAACGCCTTTCGACCTGAAACCATTAATGAACTTATCACCGCTTTTCATGATGCCCATATGGCAGAGGAAATAGGGGTTATTATATTAACTGGTGCAGGAGATTTGGCGTTTTGTTCCGGCGGAGATCAACGAATTCGTGGTGACGATGGGGGTTACAAAGATAACCAAGGAACCCAACACTTAAATGTTCTAAGCCTCCAACGTCAAATCCGTACCTTACCCAAACCCGTAGTTGCAATGGTAGCAGGATATGCGATCGGTGGCGGCCACGTTTTACACCTTATTTGTGATCTAAGTATTGCCGCTGACAACGCTCGCTTTGGCCAGACAGGTCCTAAAGTAGGCAGCTTTGATGCCGGGTTAGGGGCTGGTATTATGGCTCGAACAGTGGGGATGAAAAAAGCAAAAGAGATCTGGTTTTTATGTCGTCAATACGATGCTCAACAAGCTTTAGAAATGGGATTGGTTAACACGGTGGTTCCTTTAGAACAGCTAGAGCAAGAGACCGTTCAGTGGTGCCAAGAAATGTTGGCTCTTTCCCCAACTGCTTTACGGGTTTTAAAATCATCATTTAATGCAGATACGGACGGCTTAGCTGGAATACAAGAACTTGCGGGTAATACTACCGCCTTGTTTTATATGACCGAAGAAGGCCAAGAAGGGCGAAACGCTTTTAATGAAAAACGTTCACCCAACTTTAGTCGGTATAAACGAAGACCTTAAATAGCAATGGATAATTGAGAATTGAGAATTGATAATGGAAGTCAAAAAAAATCAGAAAAATTTTCTAAGTTTAAGCTCTGGTGGTTGGCTGCGCGCCCTAAAACACTGACAATTACCGTAGCCCCGATTTTATGTGCTAGCGCGCTAGCCTATAAAAACATCGGCTCTATTGATCTTCTGGTATTGCTAGCGATTCTTATTTCAGCCTTATTTATTCAAATTGGAACCAATCTTTATAATGATGCCGCCGATTTTGAACGTGGAGCAGATACAGTTAATCGTTTAGGGCCGGATCGAGTGAGTTCGAAAGGTTGGCTAACAGCCAAGAGTGTTAAGCTTGGTGCGCTGCTTAGCTTTGCTTTATCTTTTTTATGCGGTATTTATTTAGCCCTGATAGGTGGCCTACCGATTGTTATTCTAGGACTAGTATCTATACTTTGTGGCTATGCTTATACGGGCGGTCCTAAACCAATCGCATACAGCCCTCTGGGTGAAGTATTTGTCATTGCTTTTTTTGGATTAGCTGCTGTCGGGGGCAGCTTTTATTTACTCACTTATAGCATAGACAGTCGGGTTTTATGGCTGGGCTTAGCACTAGGGTGTTTTGCCGCCGCTATTTTATTAGTCAATAACTATCGTGATTTGGACAATGATATTAAAGTCGACAAAATTACCTTGGCTTTTTATCTTGGGCGTATCAATGCTCGCCGCGTTTATGCCTTTTTAATTTTAATCCCTTATGTCCTTCTAGGATTTATAGATGACATTAAAACAATGGCTATTATTTTACCTTTACTCAGTCTTATTTATGCTATACGACTCATTAAAGAATTTCATTCCAGCCCAATCTCAAAAGAGCTCAATTTGATTTTAGTCAAAACTGCTAAGCTACAACTCTTCTATAGTCTATTATTTTGCCTTGGGCTCTTATTTTAAAAAAAGTTTTGAAAAGGTTTAGAAAAAGGTTTTGAAAATTATTGCGCTGATTAAAATCCCCTATACATTACCCTTTAAAACACCCTGGCTAACAGCAAAAGGTAACTTAACCCGACGGCAAGGATTTATTCTCCAATTAAAAAGCAATAGTGGCTTTATCGGTTTAGGAGACTGTGCCCCCATACCTGAAATGGGTACGGAGACACTATCTCAGGCTAAACAACAAATTGATCAGCTAATCGACGAAATAAAAAAAAACAATCCAAATATACTCGCTTTACTTTCCTACCTCAAAAAACTTAAACCCGCATTTGCCATGGCATTGGAAAGCGCCATTTTTGATGTCCAATCACAGCAACAAGAAATTCCATTAGCCCAGTTTATTAATCCGCATTCCACTGCCGCTTGCTATATTAATGCCAATATAGGCAGTTTGGATAAGCAAATAAACAATCGGGCAAAATTAGTGATAGAACAAGGATACCATCGGATAAAAATTAAAATTGCTGTAAAGCCTCCAAAAGATGAAATATGCCTCCTGGAACAATTATTTGATGAGTTTCGAAATAGCCCAATAAAATGGCGCCTCGATGCGAACCAAGGCTGGAATATGACGCAAGCCAAAATAATTATTCAAAGCCTTAATCAGATTTCTAGTGGGAATATCGATTATTTGGAGGAACCAATCTCAAATCCACAACTAAGTCAACTTAATACCCTACAAGATATGGCTTACTTTCCCCTTGCCATTGACGAGTCATTTTGCCAAGCAGATATTCGTAAAATAATGCAGTCTGGTCGCATTAAACACATTGTTTTAAAGGCCGCCAGTCAAGGAGGAATTTCCCAGCTTATGAATATCTATCATCGATTACAAACAGCCGATATTCAAACCACTATCACCTCAATGTTGGAAAGTAGTATTGGAATTATGGCAAATTTGCATTTGGCCTGTGCTATAAATAATAATGTGTGTCATGGATTGGCCACTAGCCATTATTTTAAAAATAACTTAGGCAATACTCCAATAATTAAAGGAAACCAAATGTTTCTTAATTCGACACCTGGTCTGGGTGCTACTCTGAAGGAAAATGAATGACTCGACTATATACAAGCAATTATACTATTCGACTGGCTGATACAGATGCCGCTGGTATTGTTTTTTTTTCTCGAGTTTACGATTATGCTCATAGTTGTTATGAAGATTTTATGCGCTGCGAAGATATGCCTTTAGAACTTATCTTAAAGCAAAAGCAGTTCTTGTTACCTATTATTAAGAGTACTGCAGAATATAAAAAACCCCTTTTGTTGGGCCAAAAAATCACTATAGAATTAGGATTAGAGAATATTACTAACTCATCTTATGGCTTAAGCTATCAATTTAGCGATCAACAGCAAACAATTTTGGCTCGGGTTAAAACAGTCCACGTCTCCATCTCAGCAGCAACAAAAAATAAAATTGACCTGCCAGAACAACTATTGGCGATATTAACAAAAGAACAATGAAAGGAGTTTAAAAAAGAAGGCCGCACTTGCCCCTTCTTTCTTTTACAAGAAATGAAAAAGTGGTTGCTTAGTCATTAGTGTCATGCAAAGGCGTTAACCACTACACCCGCAGTTTCTACATTATTTGGATTCTCAGACGCCTGCCTATAACTGCTAATATTATTAGACTCAGTAGGAGTTGGAGATACTTCCGCTGGCTCTACTTGTTCAGCTTGGGCCCGTTCGGCTTTTTTACCTGCAAGTTCCTGGTTTCTTACTTGATTGTCCTTAACCTGCTGGGCCAAATTAAAATTGCGCTTTTGTAACTCTTGGTTCTTTTCTGCAAGCGCCTGGTTTTGATCTTCCAGCCTGTCATTTTCTCGAGTAAGAGAACGGTTACTTTTTTGCAGACTTTTTTCTTTATCAGTAGGCACATTGGCCTCAACTCGCTGCTGGCCAAATTCAACAGAAGATTTGAACAGCGTACTGTATGCACCCAATTTCAAACTTTCTACGACCATTCAACTATACCTCTAATACCTCATTATTTCCGTATTTTTACAATAAAAACACTTCCTGCGTTTAAATTTTAGTTTAAGCCACATGAAGCGTCAAGATTAAAAAACAATTCACTTAAAATTTTAGCAATATTTTGTTGTATACCCAATCCACCTGAAAATGCATGATTCAGAGCTCAGCGAGCCATTCAAGACTAGGCGAAGACCGCCAGGAATGGCCTACCCCTTGCTAAGGTCTTCAACGCAGTATTGGATGGCTCGCTGAACTCCCGCAGGGCAAGTCGATAAACATATCTCTTCGGCGTTATGAAGACTCGAAATAGGCTGGCTATTACCTCATCTTCATGCCTCGAATAGATACGCTTATCGACTTGCTGAAACCTGCATTTTCAGGTGGCTTGGGTATATAATATAAACAATTAGATGATTTTTACTATAACCCAGTTCACAAAATAAGAATTTAATCATGAAAAAAATTATACTACTATTACTTATACTACTAGTTACAGCCTGTTCAACCAGTCCAACGGGCCGCTCTCAGCTTATGTTAATTTCACCAGAGCAAGCGATTGCCTCTTCTAAACAGGCTTATATCCAAACCATAGATTCTCTCGAGAAAAAACACAAAGTGGATACGGATCCAAAGGTCACCCAAAGGGTCAGAAGAATAACAGATAGGCTTATTAGCCAGGCAATAATTATGTACCCTCATTCAGCTAAATGGGAATGGAGTGTTAAAGTCATAGACGAGGATGAAACGGTAAACGCTTGGTGCATGGCAGGTGGAAAAATGGCGATTTATACCGGTTTATTAAAAAAGGTAAAACCCACAGATGATGAATTGGCCCAAGTAATGGGACATGAAATAGCGCACGCTTTAGCGAATCACAGCGCGGAAAAAATGTCGGTCGCCATGGCATCTCAAGTTGGAATGGCAGCTTTAGCAATTGCCGTTAGCGATTCAAAATATAGTGGCGCTGCCATGACTGGTGGCGCATTAGCAGCTTCAGTTGCCTTAACTTTACCCAATAGCCGTACAGCAGAAACAGAATCAGATCGTATTGGAATTGAGCTTGCCGCTCGCTCCGGTTATGATCCATATGCTGCCGCTAGTTTATGGGATAAAATGGGAAAAGTGGGAAACTCAAAAACTGTCGAATTTTTAAGTACTCACCCGTCTCCTGAAAACAGGAAACAAACCCTATTAAAATTAGCTCCTAAAATGATGAAGTATTATAAGCCACAAAGCACTACTCGACGGTAACACTTTTAGCTAGGTTTCTAGGTTGATCGACATCGGTCCCTTTGATTACGGCAACATGATAGGACAATAACTGTAATATCACGGTAAATACAATAGGTGCAACAATATGATCAACCTGGCCTAATTCAATGATCTGAACATTACTTTCTTCATCAATTTGCACATCTGAATCAGCAAATACGAACAGTTGCCCGCCACGAGCCTTGACCTCCTGAAGGTTTGCTTTTAGCTTACCAATTAAATCATTATTGGGGGCGACCGCAATTACTGGCATGTCCGTATCTACCAATGCCAGTGGGCCGTGCTTTAATTCACCGGCCGGATAAGCTTCAGCATGAATATATGAAATTTCTTTTAGTTTAAGCGCCCCTTCCATAGCGATAGGATATTGAATACCTCTCCCCAAAAACAACGCATGGTTTTTATCTGAAAATTGCTCGGATAGTTCTTCAATTTGTTTATCATATTGTAAAACCGCTTCTAATTTAGCCGGTAGTTTTCTTAATTCATGAATAGCTTGAGTTTCAGTATCATTTTTACCATTTGCCTTTGCTATAGCCAAGGTCATTAGCAGTAACGCCGTCAATTGAGTGGTAAAAGCTTTGGTCGAAGCAACCCCTATTTCCGGCCCCGCATGAGTTAAAAAATTAAGTTTAGACTCGCGTGTCAGTGAACTTTCTGCCACATTACATATAGCCAGTGAATATTTGATTCCTTCTTGTTTTGCCTTGTTTAAGGCTGCCAATGTATCGGCTGTTTCACCCGATTGGGAAATAGTGACCAACAAAGTATTTTTACTCAGCATGACTTTTCGATAACGAAATTCACTGGAAACTTCAACTTGACAAGGAATTTGAGCAATTTCTTCTAGCCAATACTTGGCGACTACCCCAGCATGGTAACTGGTTCCACAGGCCACAATAGAAACAGTATCAATAGTTTGGAAAATCTGTTCGGCATCAGGACCAAAAGATTCTAGCAAAACTTGTTTCGAATCAATCCTGCCTTCTAGAGTATCACTAATTGCGCGAGGTTGTTCATAGATCTCTTTAAGCATGTAATGGCGAAATTCACCACGTTCAACTGCATCTAGACTAAGTTCACTTTGTGTAATTGAGCGTTCTACTAATTGTCCATTTTTATCAAAAATCTGGATTTTATCTCTTTTAATTTCAGCAATATCACCTTCTTCTAAAATAATAAAACGTTGTGTAACAGGCAATAAAGCGGAAACATCTGAGGCAATAAAGTTTTCTCCGATTCCCAACCCAATAACTAAGGGACTACCTTTGCGAGCAGCAATCAATACCTCTTCATGTTGATCAATAATACCTAGCGCATAAGCACCTTCTAATTTGGCAATTGCCTTTTTGGTTGCGCTTAAGAGATTATCATTTTGATTGCGAAGACTAGCAATAAGATGAACAATAGTCTCAGTATCTGTTTCCGAGTGAAACTGGATTCCTTGAGCTTGTAATTCACTTTTTAGGACTTCAAAATTTTCAATAATGCCATTATGAACCAGAGCTAGTGATTCCATATGCATATGAGGATGGGCATTCTTTTCAGCCGGGATCCCATGAGTGGCCCAGCGTGTATGGGCTATCCCAATATTGCCCAAAGCAGGATATTGCTCTAATTTTTTACATAGTTCACTGACCTTGCCTTTTGCCCTGATTCGAGTAATAGTTCCACTTTTGTTAATTGCCATACCAGCAGAATCATATCCACGATATTCTAATCGTCTTAAACCTTCAATCAGAATTGCCTCAACATTACGCTCAGCAATAGCACCAACGATTCCACACATGATTTATCCCTTTGTTTTTACCGGACGAGGCCAATTCTCAATTGTTTGATGTTTAGCTCTGGCGATACATAAACTATCCTTTTTAGCATTCCTAGTCAACGTGGTTCCCGCACCAATGGTAGCATTTTCTTCAATGACGACAGGAGCAACGAGCGCAGAATTCGATCCGACAAAAACATTATCACCAATCGTAGTTTGGTGTTTATATGCACCGTCATAGTTGCAAGTTATAGTCCCTGCTCCTATGTTTACGTTATCCCCCATTGAAGTATCACCAATGTAGGTTAGGTGATTGACCTTTGAGCCTTTGCCGATAGTTGATTTCTTGATTTCAACAAAATTACCAGCTTTGGCACCTTCTAGCATTCGCGTTTCTGGTCTCAGACGAGCGAGAGGACCGATTTGACAAGCATTTTCAATAATAGAATTTTCAATAATACAGTTTTCATGGATAATTACATCATCTCCGATAATCGAATTTTTGATAATCGTATTGGCACCAATCGAAACTCTGTTACCGAAAGAACAGTTGCCTTCTATAATCACATTAATATCAATAATACTATCCTGACCTATAGGCATTTTATCGATATCAAGGTAACTGCGGAAATCAAAGCGAGAAGGATCTGCCATAGTTACCCCTCTGAGCATCAAATTTGTCGCATTCATTTTTTGTTTAACCCGTTCTAATTTAGATAATTGAAGCTTGTTATTTATACCTTCAATTTCCACAGGGTCAGGACAAATATGAGCATTAACTATGCACTTATCATTAACAGCGAACTCTACAATGTCAGTCAAATAGTACTCATTTTGCGCATTATTATTATTGAGTTGTTTTAACCACTTTATGAGCTTTGATCCGTCTGCAATCAATATCCCACTATTAATTTCGTTAATTTCTTTTTCACTAGACGAAGCATCTTTTTCCTCGACTATTTTTACAACATGTCCTTGTTGATTACGAAGAATACGTCCATACCCATGAGGATGGTTTAATTTGGCAGTTAATAACGCCAGATCACTATTAGATTTTAATTCAATCAGCTGTGCTAAAGTTTCTTTACTAATAAGTGGGACATCACCGTATAAAATCAAAACATCATTGGCTGGGTTAATTTTATTAACAAGCTGTTTAACAGCATGTCCAGTGCCCAATTGCTCCGATTGTTCAGTCCAATCAAGCTGGGAATCAATAATATGTTCCTTAAGTGAGTCACCACCATGGCCAAAAATAAGATGAATTGGTTCAGAACTCAAACTTTTCGCGGTATCAATGACATGCTGTACTAACGCTTTTCCAGCCAAACCGTGTAAAACCTTAGGTGTATCTGAATACATACGAGTGCCTTTACCGGCGGCTAGAATAACTACTTCAATTCTTTTTAAAGACATCCATATTCTCTTGCTATTTAAAGGAAATATTAATAATTATGCTTATTTTTATAACATAAATCCAGGACAAAAAAAAAGGACAGTAAACCTGTCCTTTTATAATTCTTGGGAAATTTCGCAACTATTTATTTTTACGAATTTTCTCAATCATTTTTAACTGCTCAATTGCTTGTAACAACTCGGCTTGAGCCCTAGCAATGTCAACTTCATCAGCTTGCTCACTAAGTATTTTTTCTGCGTGTTCTTTTGCTTCAAGAGCTGCCGCTGCGTCAAGATCAGCCGCCCGTAAAGCCGTATCAGATAAAATAGTAACCACATGTGGCTGGACTTCTAAAATACCACCCGAAATATAGATGGACTCTTTGCCTCCACCTTGCTCGGTCACTATCACTTCACCTGATTTTAAGGTTGACAGTAATTGAGTATGTTGAGGCATAATACCTAAATCACCATCGGTGCCGGGAACGATAACCATCTCTGCTAAATTAGAGAAAATTTCTCGCTCCGCACTGACAATGTTTAGTTTCATTGTCATAGCCATCTAAACTCTCCTGTATAAGAAAAAATGAAACGAATGAAGGAACTTATCTTACATTCCTTTCGCTTTCTCAAGTACTTCGTCAATTGAACCAACCATATAAAAGGCTTGTTCAGGTAAAGCATCATGTTCACCTGCGACAATAGAACTGAATCCGGCAATCGTGTCTTTTAAGCTAACATATTTACCCGCTGAACCAGTGAATACTTCTGCAACGAAGAACGGTTGAGATAAGAAACGTTGAATCTTACGAGCACGAGTTACGATTAATTTATCTTCTTCAGATAATTCATCCATACCAAGAATCGCAATAATATCTTTCAATTCTTTATAGCGTTGTAGCGTTGATTGGACGGCACGAGCAGTTTCGTAGTGTTCATTACCAACAATCTGAGGATCTAACTGACGAGAGGTAGAGTCCAAAGGATCAACCGCTGGATAAATACCTAATTCAGCAATTTGTCGAGATAATACAACCGTTGCGTCTAAGTGAGCAAAGGTCGTCGCCGGAGAGGGATCAGTTAAGTCATCCGCAGGTACATATACAGCCTGGATAGAGGTAATTGAACCGGTTCTGGTTGAAGTAATACGTTCCTGCAAGGCACCCATTTCTTCAGCAAGTGTAGGCTGGTAACCTACCGCAGAAGGCATACGACCTAAAAGAGCAGATACTTCAGTTCCGGCTAAGGTATAACGGTATATATTATCGATAAACAATAATACATCAGCACCTTCGTCACGGAAAGCTTCAGCCATAGTCAAACCAGTCAAAGCAACACGTAAGCGGTTACCCGGAGGCTCATTCATCTGACCATAAACCAAGGCTACTTTATCTAATACACCTGATTCATCCATCTCATGGTAGAAGTCATTACCTTCACGAGTACGTTCACCTACACCAGCAAATACGGAGTAACCACTATGCTCGGTAGCAATATTACGAATCAATTCCATCATATTAACGGTTTTACCAACACCGGCACCACCGAACAATCCAACTTTACCACCCTTAGCAAACGGGCAGACCAAATCGATAACTTTAATACCGGTTTCTAGCAGTTCTGCCGCAGGCGCTAATTCTTCATAGGTAGGAGCCGCACGATGAATACCGGAGCGTTTCTTCTCGCCGACTTCACCCTTTTCATCAATGGGGTTACCCAACACATCCATGATACGACCCAATGTCTCGGTTCCAACGGGAACAGAGATTGCAGCACCAGTACCAACAACTTCCATATTACGCTTAAGACCTTCACTGGGGCCCATGGCAATGGTACGAACAACACCGTCACCTAATTGCTGCTGAACTTCCAAAGTCAGACTAACTTCAGCTACAGTTAGCGCGTCATAAATCTTTGGTAGTGAGTCACGTGGAAACTCCACATCAACTACAGCTCCAATGATTTGAACAATTTTTCCTGAACTCATTTATTAGTTCCTCTAATTCAATAACTAAATTCGATTTAGCTTTTATACAGTCTCAGTGCTTATACAGCTGCTGCGCCTGCAACAATTTCTGAAAGCTCTTGGGTAATGGATGCTTGTCTAGCCTTATTGTAAGCAAGCTCGAGATCACCAATCAGGTCACCAGCATTATCGGTAGCACTCTTCATCGCAACCATTCTTGCTGCCTGCTCACTGGCCACATTATCCACAACCCCTTGATATATTAATGCTTCAATATATCGATCAAGCAAGGCGTTCATAACGGACTCAGAGTCTGGCTCGTACAAATAATCCCAGTGATACTTAATTCGCTTATGTTTTTCACCTTCAGCGTTAGTAATCGGTATTAACTGCTTCACAGTAGGAACTTGCGTCATGGTATTTACAAACCGATTAAACACCACATACAACCGGTCAATTCGACCTTCAGCATAAGCATCCAACATGGTTTTGACTAAACCAATCAAAGACTCTAATTTTGGTGCATCACCTAAGTGACTCACGGATGAAGTCATATTGCCCATACGTTTAAAAAACGCAGTGGCCTTAGAACCTATAACACAAGTCTCAACCTCTATCCCTTGTTTTTGCATATCACTCATATGCGTCAGCGTTTCCTTAAACAAATTAGTGTTTAAGCCACCGCATAAACCGCGGTCAGTAGAAACAATCACATAACCAACACGCTTAACTTCTTCGCGTTCGGATAGATAGGGATGCTGATACTCACTACTTGCCATAGATAGATGTTCAACAACTTCGATCATCTTATCTGTATATGGCCTTGAGGCAGACATCCTATCTTGAGCTTTACGCATTTTACTAGCAGCAACCATTTCCATTGCACTGGTGATCTTTTGCGTATTTTTAATACTGGATATCTTGCCTCGAATCTCTTTTCCACTTGCCATGGGTAGAGCCTCTCCTTACCAAGTACTTGTGGCTTTAAAGTTATCAAGTGCTGCGGTTAACGACTTTTCTGTATCAGCACTATAATCACCTGACTCAGTGATACTATCCATCATCTCAGCATGATTAGCAGTCATAAAGTCTTGTAAAGCTGCTTCGAAATCTACGATTTTACTTGGTTCAACATCGTCTAAATAACCTTGGTTGGCAGCGAACAACGAAACGGCTAATTGCGCGACCGACATTGGTTGATACTGATTTTGTTTCATTAACTCAGTAACACGCTGACCACGTTCAATTTGTTTTCTGGTTGCTTCGTCTAAATCAGAAGCAAACTGAGCAAATGCGGCTAGTTCACGATACTGGGCTAAATCAAGACGAACACCACCACCTAATTTCTTAATGATTTTAGTTTGTGCTGCACCACCTACGCGTGATACAGACAAACCCGCATTAATAGCAGGACGAATACCCGCATTAAATAAATCAGTTTCCAAGAAAATCTGACCATCAGTAATGGAGATAACGTTAGTTGGTACAAAAGCTGATACGTCACCCGCCTGGGTTTCAATAATCGGCAATGCCGTTAAAGAACCGGTTTGACCTTTTACTTCACCGTTAGTTAATTTTTCAACTTCATCAGCATTAATACGTGAAGCACGTTCTAAAAGACGCGAGTGCAAGTAGAAAACATCACCAGGGTAAGCTTCACGACCGGGAGGACGACGTAAAAGTAGAGATACTTGACGATAGGCCCAAGCCTGCTTGGTTAAATCATCATAAATAATTAATGCATCTTCACCACGATCACGGAAATATTCACCCATGGTACAACCGGAGTAAGGAGCAATATATTGCATCGCTGCTGCTTCAGAAGCTGTTGCGGCAACGACAATGGTATTGTCCATTGCGCCGTGTTCTTCTAATTTACGTACTACTGCAGCCACACTTGAGGCTTTCTGACCAACCGCGACATATACACATTTGATGCCGGTATTTTTCTGGTTGATAATAGTATCAACTGCTACAGCTGTTTTACCCGTTTGGCGGTCACCAATAATTAACTCGCGCTGACCACGACCAATCGGCACCATGGCGTCAACTGATTTCAAACCGGTTTGAACTGGTTGGCTTACTGATTGACGAGAAATAACTCCAGGAGCCACTTTTTCGATAGGTGAAGTTCCCACTGAATCTACCGGGCCTTTACCATCGATTGGATTACCTAAGGAGTCAAGAACACGCCCCATCAATCCAGGTCCTACAGGAACTTCAAGAATTTTTCCAGTACACTTAACTTTGTCACCTTCCGACAAATGTTTATAGTCACCTAATACAACGGCACCAACTGAATCTTGTTCCAGGTTTAGTGCTAAACCATAAGTATCACCAGGGAATTCAATCATCTCACCTGACATTACGTCAGTTAAGCCATGTATTAATACAATACCGTCGGTCAAACTAACAATAGTTCCTTCGGTTTTTGCTTCTGTCGTTACATCAAAACTTTCGATGCGACTTTTTATTAGGTCGCTTATTTCTGATGGATTTAATTGCATTGTTTAATCCTCTATGGTCCTAGCTCATAAGAGTTTTGGTTATTTTCTTCAATTGGTTGGCTACTGAGCCATCAATAACCAAATCTCCGGCACGGATAATAATTCCACCGACCAGTTCTTTATCGGTACTGGTAGTAAGGGAAACTTGACATCCCAAACGTTTTTCCAGTGCTTCAGTTATTAATTTTTTTTGAGTTGCATTCACTGCAAAAGCAGAAATCACCTCAGCCTCTATTCTACCTTCTTCCTGCGAACGCAAAAGTTCATAGGCCTCGGAGATTTCGGGCAATAAGTCAAGACGATCATTTTCAGCAGCTACTTTTAATAAGCTCTTACCTTTTTCATCCAGTGACTCTTCAGCGATGCTCTCGATAATAGCGATAACATCGGCATTAGAAACTTCAGGATTACCAATAATAGAAGCGATCTGTTCATCTGCCGAAACCTGACTTAAAAAAGACAGTTTATCCGACCATGCTTGGAGATCTTTATCTGCATTTGCAAGCTCAAAAATTGCCTTTGCATAAGGTCTTGCTAATGTGCTTTTTTCTGCCATTGTATTTGACCTTTATATTTGTCCAGCAGCATCTTTGAGGATAGTTTCATGCGTTTTAGCATTGATTTCTTTTTTAAGAATTCTTGCTGCGGCCGCTACGGAAATATCAACAACTTGCTCACGAAGTGCTTCTTTAACTCGGTTTGCTTCAAGCTCAATTTCTGCATGAGCAGCATGGATAATGCGCTCGCCTTCAGCTTTAGCTTCGTTTTTCGCATCTTCAATGATTTCGGATGAACGTTTTTGCGCTTGGGCAATAATCTCAGCTGCTTGTTCTTTGGCTTTCTTGATGTGTTTAATAGCATCTTTTTTAGCCAACTCATGCTCATGTTGTCCCCGCTCTGCTGCCGCTAAACCGTCAGCAATTTTGGTTTTACGAGCTTCAAGCATTGCAGTCAATGGACCCCAAAGTACCTTATTGATAAACCAGACCAAAACAGCAAAAGTCAGAATCTGTCCTATCAGGGTTGCAGTAATACTCATTCTTTAAACTCCAGTGAATTTATTGAATACAGAATTATCGGCAACGTCATTACCTCTCAACAGAGAAAAGCAATTCACTGCCGACACCAGATTATGCACCAGCTGCTGCTTTAACGGCATCAGCAAATGGGTTAGCAAATACGAACCACATAGCCATACCTAATACGATCATTGGGAAAGCTTCCATCAAACCACCAGTAAATAACATTTGTCCCATTAATTGAGGACGCATTTCTGGCTGACGTGCAATACCTTCTAGGAACTTAGAACAGATCAAGCCCCAACCTAAAGCTGAACCCAGACCAGCTGCCGCTAGAATGATACCCACAGCGATTGCCGTATTTCCATAAACTATAGCCATAGCTTCCATTGATTTCTCCTTCTTAGAGTATAAAATTTAAAATTCGGTATTAAAAAAAACAGTTACAATAATATTTAGTGATCTTCTGTCTCATTTTGATGTGCCATAGCCAAGTAAACAATGGTCAACAACATAAAGATAAAGGCTTGCAGGGTGATAACCAGAATATGGAATATTGCCCACACACTGCCAAGCATGATTTGTGGTACTAAACCAAGCATCGATGCTCCACCCAATAATGCAATTAGCAAGAAAATTAATTCACCCGCAAACATATTACCAAATAGACGTAAACCTAAACTGACCGGCTTAGCAATTTCTTCAATAGCTGTCATAATAATATTGACGGGAATTAGATATTTACCAAAAGGATGGAAAAGGAACATTTTAATATATCCAACCAAACCTTTAATTTTGATATTGTAGAAAACAATCAATGCAAAGACCGACAATGCCAAGGCAAATGTGGTACTTAAATCGGTAGTTGGCACCACCTTCATATATTCAATTCCTACTACTTGACCTAAAGATGGTAATAAGTCGACAGGAACCAAATCCATGGCATTCATAAAGAATACCCAGATAAAAATGGTTAAAGCTAAAGGTCCAATTAGGGGATTTGAACCAGGAAAAATATCTTTGATTTGCTGCTGCACAAATTCGACAACGGCTTCGATAACATTTTGTAAACCATTGGGCTTTTCAGGATCCATGTTTTTAGCAACTATATGTGCAATATACATTAGTAAACCAGCTGTTAACCAGCTGTAAAACATAGTATCAAGATTAATCATCCAGAAGCCATCACCGATGGCATTATTATGTAAATGGTGCTGAATATATTCTACAGCACTTGGACCTGTTCCTGATTGGCTCACCGTATTACTCCAATATTAATAATACTCATAACTAGTCAATTACAACTCTAGCTGTAACCGCCTCTATAGCTTTAAGACTCATGCCTGGTATCCACTCGATTAAAGAGATAAGACAAGTGAGTTAAAGCGAATGCGATTAACATGATAATTGGGGATAATTTTATCCACCCCATACCAATCGCAAGTAATATCATTGTCAAAAAAAACTTCTGAATAAAACCGAGATAAACTTCAACATAGCCATGTTGTTTTACACTTGCTCCCGATTCACCAGCGCGAGTGATTCGCCATGCCATGAGCAGAGAACCCAGAATAACAATTCCACCACCATAAAGAGCGGCTAAGCCTGCTGATAAACCTGCAAAAAAGTAAAATAGCAGCGAGACAACAAGAACAATGGCAATTTGAATCTTTAGTAACCGCAATGCAGTACGACGCATTACTACGGCCGCAAAACTCATTATTTCAACCTGTCCATCTATGAGACTCTCACGCTAACCAGCATAAGAACTGGCCATTATTGCATGGCTTTTTATGAAATTGACTTACCTCAATTTCTACGAGGGGGCATTATATAGTTATTCATTACTCAGATCAACGGATGTAGATACTAAAACAAAGCTTTTTCTATCCCATTGTGGTTATAAAAAACTGCCTAATCTATCTCAACCATACTAGCCACAAGGCTTACAGCGGCAAACTACATTAGTAATAGATAATATTGGATTATTTAATGTGGGCTAAAATCCCTTCCAGTTCGTCCACATTATTATATTGGATAACCATTTTTCCTTTGCCTTTCGCTCCATGTTGAAAGGTTACTTTAGTCCCCAATTTTGCAGCGAGGTTATCTTGCAAGTTGCGAATATCTGGGTCGGGTTTATGGATTGGTTTAGGTTCTTTAGGATTTAAAATGCGTTTCACCAGTTTTTCAGTATCACGCACGGATAATTCGTGACTGATGACTTGTTGAGCAGCTTCTAGCTGTTTATCACTTTCTAAAGACAATAAAGCTCGAGCATGTCCCATTTCCAAATCACCATTTTCCAGTAATTTTTTTGCACCCTCGCTCAGCTCCAGTAAACGCAATAAATTCGACACTGCCGCTCTCGAACGGCCAACTGCTTCTGCTGCTACCTGATGCGTCATCTCAAACTCATTAATTAGTCGCTTAATGGCATTTGCTTCTTCAACTGGATTGAGGTCTTCACGTTGAATATTTTCGATTAACGCCATAGCAATCGCAGCTTGATCCGGAACATCTCGAATTACGGCAGGAATTTTATCCAAACCGGCCATTTGCGTGGCACGCCAACGACGTTCTCCGGCAATAATTTCAAATATTTGCTCTCCAGCCAAAGATTTTTCCCCTTTTCGGGGACGCACGACAATTGGCTGCACCACTCCTTGAGCTTTAATCGAGTTAGCCAACTCTTCTAAAGCTTCCGCATGCATATCAACACGTGGTTGATACATGCCGGGTTGAATCAATTCGATCGGAATTTTGCGTAGCTCGCCATCCTTCAACTCACTTGTAGAAGTTGCGACTTCTTCTTTTATCGGTGTATCAGGTTCTAGTTGATCTGTTTTTTTAATACTTGCTCCTAATAGAGCATCTAAACCACGACCAAGACCACGTTTTTTTGCTGCCACTCAAATTTCCTAATTTATTCGATTACTATTGATCTATTTATGAAGCTAATTGGGCTTCTTCATCTCGTCTTAGAATTTCACCTGCTAAGGCTAAATACGCCTTGGAACCTTTGGAACTTTTATCATAGGTTATAATCGGTAAACCATGACTAGGCGCTTCCGCTAAACGGACATTACGCGGAATAACGGTACGAAACACTTTGTCTCCAAAGAATTTGATTAACTGACGCGAAACTTCCGTTGCAAGGCGGTTACGAGGATCATACATAGTCCGCAATAAGCCTTCTATTTCTAAATTCGCGTTTAGACTTTCTTTAATACTCGCGATGGTTTCCCGCAAAGCCGTTAAACCTTCTAAAGCATAGTATTCGCATTGCATAGGGATCATCACCGTATCAGCTGCTACCATGGCGTTGATGGTTAACATGCTTAGAGACGGAGGGCAATCAATAAGAATAAAGTCGTAATTATCGCGTACTTCGTTGAGTCGATAACTGAGCTGGCGCTCACGATCAAGTTTGCTCATCAGTTCCACTTCAGCTGCGGTTAAGTCGCCATTGGTCGGAACGACATCATAACGATTACCTTCATCGTCTTCGACTTCTTGCTTGACTTTATCCACAGCAACTTTATCAATTAGTAGATCATAGCTATTAACTTCAGCCTCATCTTTATCAATGCCACTACCAGTGGTCGCATTTCCCTGAGGATCCAAATCAATTAATAAAACCCGACGTTTAGTTGCAGCCAAAGAAGCCGCCAGATTAATACTAGTAGTGGTTTTCCCCACCCCGCCTTTTTGGTTTGCTACTGCAATAATTCTGGACATAACCTGTTTTCCTAAAAGCTAAACAATACAAGATGACAATGTTAAGCTGTTATTTTATGTAAGTTGTTTATGATGTATATGAATTAAATGGCGCTCAGCGGTTAGCCCGGGCACACTTAGATGTTGTATCGCCGTGATTTCATAGCCATCAGGCACTTCGGCGACTTCATCATCTGGTCGCTGCCCTTTCATGGCTAAAAAGATCCCATCAGTATGACATAAATGGCCGCTAATACCTAACATATCTTTTAACGATGAAAAGGCTCGAGTAACGATAATATCATATTTTTTTTCTGCATCGAGCTCTTCAGCTCGGTGATGAATTGCCAGGGCATTGGGAATATCCAATTGACTAATTGCTTGACGCAAAAAACGAATTTTTTTATCCCGGGCATCTACCAAAGTCAGCTGACTTTCAGGAAAACAAATCGCCAAAGGTATTCCCGGTAAACCGCCGCCTGTCCCGATATCAATAATCGATAATCTTTGTTTAATCTCCGCGATGCTTGGCACAATTGACAAACTATCCAATAAGTGCAGAGTCACCATTTGTTCTTTCTCTCGAATCGAAGTGAGATTATATACCTTATTCCATTTTGCTAATAATTCAATATACGTTAATAATTGGTCAATCTGATAACTCGATAAGGCTATTTTTTGTATTTCCAGCCCATTAATTAGTATGCTTTTTAATTTACTCATACGCCTTTTATCATCTCTTGTTTTTTTAAGTAAACTAAGATTAAGGAGACCGCCGCAGGCGTCACACCAGGAATCCGACTAGCCTGACCAACCGTTTGTGGTTGCGCCTTAATGAGTTTTTCCATGACTTCCGTGGATAAACTAGCAATAGCCTGGTAGTCAAAATTTTCAGGAATAGCTTTGTTTTCATGGCGTTTATGTTTTTCGATTTCGTCTAATTGACGTTTAATATAACCAGCATATTTACATTGAATCTCGATCTGTTCAACCACCACCTCAGGGAGCTGTGAAGTCGGTTCATTTTCCAGAATTTTTAATCCGGCATAATCCACCTCAGGACGCTGTAATAGACCAAACAAACTAGTATCTTTAAGCAAAGGTTTTTTTAGCACCTGCTGAGCATTTTCTTTGCTAACCTTTTCAGGAGTAAGATAGGTTGACTTTAAACGTGATAATTCTTGTTCTACCTGTTCACGTTTTTGACTAAAAGCCTGCCAACGGTCATCACTGACCAAACCTAAATCTCTGCCAATTTCAGTTAAACGCATATCGGCATTATCTTCGCGTAGCAGTAAGCGATATTCAGCACGCGAAGTAAACATTCGATATGGCTCTTTTGTCCCACGGGTAATCAGATCATCAATCATCACCCCCATATAAGCTTCATCACGTGTTGGTGACCAAGATTCTTTTTCCTGACAATAACGGGCTGCATTCAAACCAGCAATCAGTCCTTGAGCTGCCGCCTCTTCATAACCGGTGGTCCCATTAATTTGTCCCGCAAAATAGAGATGATGCATAAATTTAGTCTCTAGTGTATTTTTTAAATCACGAGGGTCAAAAAAGTCATATTCAATGGCATAACCTGGGCGCAATATCCAAGCATTTTCGAAACCTTTAATCGAACGGATAAATTTAAATTGGATATCAAAGGGCAAACTTGTCGAAATCCCATTAGGATATACTTCATGTGTGGTTAAACCTTCTGGTTCAACAAAAATTTGATGGGAATTTTTATCCGCAAAACGATGGATTTTATCCTCAATAGAAGGGCAATAACGAGGTCCGACCCCTTCAATAACCCCCGTGTACATAGGCGATCTATCTAAACCTTGACGAATATAGTCATGAGTTTGTTCATTTGTATGGGTGATATGACAAGAAATCTGTTTTGGATGATCGGCTTTAGAGCCCATAAAAGAAAAAGTGGGGATTGGCTCATCACCCGGTTGTTCTTGCATCACCGAAAAATCAATACTACGTCCATCAATCCGTGCAGGAGTACCTGTTTTTAAGCGTTCCACATTAAAGGGTAGTTCTCGCAAACGTTGTGATAGTTTATTCGATGGGGGATCACCCGCACGACCACCAGGATAGTTTTCCAAGCCAATATGAATACGCCCACCTAGAAAAGTTCCTACCGTCAAGACAACTGATTTGGCTCGGAATTTAAGCCCCATTTCTGTTTCGACACCAACTACCGACTCACCTTCTACGATTAAATCAGTCACCGCTTGCTGAAACAAGGACAAATTTTCTTGATTTTCCAGAGCAAAACGCACTGCGGCCTTATATAAGATCCGGTCGGCCTGTGCTCGAGTTGCTCTGACTGCCGCTCCTTTAGAAGCATTAAGGCGGCGAAACTGAATACCCGCTTGATCCGCGGCCTGCCCCATTAAACCACCCAAGGCATCAACTTCTTTAACTAAATGGCCTTTACCAATTCCTCCAATCGCCGGGTTACAAGACATTTGTCCTAAGGTTTCGATATTATGACTCAGTAATAAGGTTTTGACCCCCATTCGACTAGCAGCCATTGCCGCCTCGGTACCCGCATGACCACCACCGACAACAATTACATCGAAATCTTGTTGATAAAACACACCGACTCTCCACACACAGAACTAGAAAAAGAGCCATATTTTAACGAAAATAGAGAATTTTTTCTAATTACTGATCAATATTGCAAGGCAATGATTGAATTACCATCGCATAAAAAATTTGCCTGTCTCATTTTAGCCCACAGCATTAACACCTAAATATTTTCGGTGAATGATTTGACTAAAATTTTTGAATTCGATTATCCTATGCTTATCCCTACACTTTTTAATGAAAATAATGCTACAAATAAGCAACATATTATTTGGTTTTTCAATACTTGGACTAATATTACTGGTTACTCAAAAGCGCGCTGAAAGCCCTTTAGCTACTTATACCTCATGGTTATTAATCGCAGCACTCAGCATCGTTCAATTACTGCATTTTTTAAGTATAAACCATTACATTGCCCTTACTGGTCCCAGTGCTTCCTTATATCTTTTAGAGTTATATATGATAGCACCTAGCTTTTTTATTTTTAGTCATGCGGTACTAATACCTCAGTTTAAATTCCAAAAAATTCATCTCCTTCAATTATGTCTACCTTTGCTGATGAGCCTACTACATTTTATTTATCCTCCTTTTTTTAGCCTATTATATTTGCTGGCATTTTTAGTAGGGGGAATTTATATGGCCATTCTGGCCATACAGCTTTTCCACTTGCGCCATCAAAGGCAATTATTCAAAACTGAATTTATTCTAACGGCAGTTTTTTTTAGTTGGACATTATTAATAGTAATACTCGGACTGGGTGGTTTTAATAATTATACGGTTCTGATGCCCTATCATAATATGATGATTGCTATATGCGTATTTATAGCCTTATATCTGCAATTAAATTATCCTCATATATTAACCACTCTCAGTGATTTAGTCGTACAAAATTATCAAAATAGTACCTTAAAAAATATTGACTGTGAGGAAATCAAATCTCGATTAGATCATTTAATGAAACGAAAAAAACTCTATGAAGACGATTCTTTAAACCTGAACTCATTAGCTAGGGCTTTAAATTTGACTACTCATCAATTATCCGAATTTGTTAATAGCCAGTTAAAAATGGGATTTTCTCAATATTTACGTTCTATTCGAGTACAAGCAGCCAAAAATTATCTACTCGATCAGCCCGAGGTTTCTGTTTTAGCGGTAGGAATGAGCGTTGGTTTCACTTCGCAATCCAGCTTTTATACAGCATTTAAGGAAATAGTTGGAATGGCTCCTGGACAATATCGCCGCAAGAAATTACCTAAGCAATAAATATCATAAAGCTTGGGGCAGATTTTACAGGTATTTGGGCCAATTTACCCGTCCATCTCCATATACTAAAAAGTGAGGATTAAGTAAGGAGTCTTTTTGGTTATATTGAAGTGGCTGCAAATTTAAATCTGTTAAATAACCGCCAGCTTCTTCTACTATACATTGTGCTGCGGCTGTATCCCACTCCGAGGTAGGCCCTAGACGCGCATATATATCAGCACTTCCTTCAGCTACCATACAAGATTTTATCGAACTTCCCATGGTTAAAAGTTTATGCTGTCCGATTTTTTGTACAAATTGTTGAAAGGCAACGCTCGGAGGATTATTTCCACAAGTTACTATTAGTGGTATTCGTCGTTGTTGACAAACTGACAGCTGATCAGACTTGAATTGATTAGAGACTCGATAAGCTCCTCCATCTCGACGAGCATAATAAAGAATATTTTTAGGGGGAGAATATATAACACCTAGTATTGCTTGATGCTGATGAATTAAGGCAATATTAACACTATACTCACCACTTTTTTTAATAAACTCTTTGGTCCCATCCAACGGGTCAACTAGCCAATAAGTCTGCCATTGTTGGCGCTCTTTGAAAGATATATCAGCCGATTCTTCAGACAAAATTGGAAAGTATTGGGGTAAAGAAGAAAGACCATCAACAATACATTTATTGGCGGCTAAATCAGCACAAGTAACTGGAGTATTGTCGTGTTTAGCTATTACTTTATAATCTTGCTCTGAAGCTTCTAAGATTACCTTACCAGCCTGCCTAGCCAATCCAATTACTTGGGGTAATAATGAATCTAATAGTTTTGGCTTTATATCAGAAGCCACTATAGTTCTCCTGCCTGCCATAAACTACGCACCATATAAGCGGCGGCAATGGTGCGCCCTTCAGTGACTTCTTCACGAGACACTAAGTCCTCAATTTCAGAAATAGGCCATCGTACCACTTCTGGAGGCTCAGGTTCATCACCTTCCAAAATACTCGGATAGAGATCTTTGGCCACTACAATATGGGTCTGATGGCCAATATATCCGGGAGCCAAAGTCATGGATTTGATCAGACGTAAGTCGCGGGCTGCATAACCAACCTCTTCTTGCAATTCTCGATTAGCAGCCTCTTCCACTGGTTCGTCCTTTTCCACTCTGCCTTTTGGAAACATCAACTCATAGCCTTCTACGCCCACACAATATTCCCGAATCATTAGAAATTCATTATCTAGTACCGGAATTACCAGCACTCCACCACCGTGAGCAGTGCCTTTTATACGCTCAAAGCAGACTTGCTTACCATTACTAAATTGTAAATCCATTTCTTCGACAGTAAATAGACGGGTTTTAGTGATAAGACGGGTCGATAATATTTGCGGTTTGGCTTTCATAGGCGATATTATATCAGCTGATGATCAACACACGAACTAAAAATTATGCCTAAACTGAACTGGTCAGAAATTAATACCGTATTTCTTGATATGGATGGAACTTTATTAGACTTACATTTTGATAACCATTTCTGGCTTGACTATGTTCCCCAGTGCTATGCCAAAAAGTATCGGCTTTCCTTCGAGCAAGCTTATGATCTATTAATGGATAAATATAAAACCATTGAAGGTACCATAAATTGGTATTGTATTGATCATTGGACGGAAGAATTGGGCTTGGATATTGCTTTATTAAAACAAGAAGTTGCCCATCTTATTCAACTTCATCCTTATGTTATCGAATTTTTGTGCTGGCTTAAACAACAAGGGAAGCAACGGGTTTTAGTTACCAATGCTCATCAAAAAAGCTTAGCTCTAAAAATGCAAAAAACACCTTTAGCGGAGCATTTAGACATTATCATTAGTGCCCATGATTTAGCTTTACCCAAAGAGCAAGTGGAATTTTGGGATAAACTTCAAAATATTTATAGTTACACTCCCCAATCCACCTTATTAATTGACGACAATTTGAATGCCCTATCCAGCGCACAAAAATATGGCATTCAACATTTATTGGCTATTTATAAGCCAGATTCAAAAATGGGTATAAAGGAAGTTAAAGACTTTCAAGCAATTCATAGTTTTCAAGAAATCATGTACTAGGCGGCAAGCTGCTCCTGCGTTGCTCTAGCGAGTACGTGACTGCCAGGGAAGGCAGGAATGCAACTAGAGGCAGGAGGCCGGTGTTGCCCATGTACTAGAATTTTTTAAATCGTTTTTGGCAATAAGCCAAAAGTTCTTGGTAATCACGAAAGTAAAGATCGAACCCTTCCTCTGCAGGTGAATCATATTCGCAATAATCATTGGAATATTCCCGACAAATATTAGGGCGGCTCTCATAAATCTCGCATTCGCCTCCAGTACCAAGATGTTCACAAGAACAAATCACCATTAAAAACCAACCATCAGTATCTTTATAAAATTCAACATTCTGGTGGGATATTTGCCATAACATGGTTTGGAAATCACTTTTCTTGCGCGGAGTATCGATTTGCTGGGTAATATAGCTACAGCATTTTCGTCCATGGCAATAACCACATTTATTTTCTGTTGTTATCTCAATCTCTTGTTTATTGGTAGTCAATTTATTACTCAATTAAAAAAATCTATATTTATAACAATTACTATTTGCATGTTTATTTTTTAAACCATTTGTAAGATTTATCTGACATACTTTTTCAAATTCATATTATACAATAGGAAGAATTAGAAAGGGGAAATAGAAAAATGAAGCATAACTCGTTTATAGATATAAAAAAAACCGATGAATTTCATTCTTTTCAAATTCGGATTTTACTAGGGATTTACACCTCGACCTTTTTAGGCGTAGGAACTATTTCTGGTTTTTTTCAAATCGGATTACTAACCTATATTAGCATTGTCGTTAGTTTTTTTTGCGTAAGCTTACTCTTATTTGTTGACCTATTTAGAAAACTCGAATCAATTTCCAGAAGATATTTAACCTTGTTTTTAGATATTTTTTTCGCATCGTGGAGCATTTATCTTAGTGTAGAAAACAGTGCATTTTCCTGGTTATTTTATGTCATTTTGTTGATTGGTCATGGGGCCAGATATGGGGTTAAATTTTCCAATGCTGCAGCGTTAATTATCCTAATTCAATATAACTTCTTGCTTTTATTCACCGATTTGTGGAGCAAAATTCCCTTAGACTTAGTTTCACAAATGGTCGTTTTAGCCCTTCTTCCTTTTTATCTCAACTCTTTATTTAAGCGTTTACATATTGCAAAAAACGAAGCGGAAAAACTCACTATGCTTAAAAGTAAATTTCTCGCTAGTATGACCCATGAAATTCGCACCCCACTTAATGGCATTATAGGAACCACTCGGCTTCTTGAAAATACCCAACCTAGTCCTCTGCAACAAAAGTATTTAAATGCCTTGGGCTATTCTTCCCGTCTATTACACGGTTTAATTGACGATATACTGGATTTTTCAAAACTAGAAGCCAATAAACTTAAGCTCAATATAGTAGAGTTCAATTTACAAGAGAGTATCCTGGAGATTGTCGAATGCCTTACCCCTAAATGCCCCAATACTGGTCAAAGCCTTATTGCTAATATAGAAGACAATGTACCAACCATCGTTAAAGGTGACAAGCAACGTTTACAACAAGTATTGGTTAATTTAGTCAGCAATGCCCTAAAGAATACAGATAAAGTCACTGGCAAGGTAATTCTAAATTTAAGTGCGCAACCAGATCCAGCCGATAAATCAAGTGTTCAGATTTGCTTCAAAGTCATTGATAACGGAATTGGTATTGATAAAAATGCACAAAAAACCTTATTTGATAGCTACACCCAATTTTCCCAATCTCCCAGTTCAAACGATGATAGTCTTAGACCAATGGGAACAGGCCTTGGTACTGCTATTGTAAAAGAACTGGTGGAAATGATGGGTGGGACAATTCAGCTAAAAAGTCAAAAAAATAAGGGCAGTGTTTTTTATTTTAGCCTGGCCTTATCATTAGTTGATCATTCCTCTAATTCAACACAAAGTACCCACTCTAGACCTATACTTGAAAGCTCACTGCATGTACTCGTCGCCGAAGATGATGAGATCAATGCGATGGTATCGGAACAATTTTTAAAAGATCTCGGGCATTCAGTTGAGTTGGCGAGAGACGGAAAAGAGGCTTTGCATAGTTTGCATCAGAGTCGATATGATATGATCTTTATGGATATGCATATGCCACACGCTTCTGGATTGCAAGTCGCCCAACAATTTCGCCATAAAAATAAGATTACGCCAATTATCGGCTTAACAGCCAATGCGACCATTGAACATCGAGAAGCTTGCTTGGCAGCCGGAATGAGCGACTTTCTTAGCAAACCCGTCACCCCTGAAAAATTATCCGAAACGATAGCCCGAAATATGCTGGCGCAACAGGTTTAATTTTATTACCCCAGTTATAGGGTTACGATGGCTTATATTTATTGGGCAACCATTTTTTGAGCAACGACGTCCGGACAGTTTTATTGCGCAACGACGTCCTGACAGTTGTCATTTGGTGTAATTCCTGCCAATTGTCGTAATTTTTCTTTATTATTTAAAATAATATGTTTACGTTCAGCAGTTATCAAGCTATCCTCTTGAAAGCGAGTAAACATCCGACTAACCGTTTCGACAGCAAGCCCCAGATAACTAGCAATATCATTGCGAGACATGCTCAAATAAAATTCAGAAGAGGAAAAACCGCGTTGCTTAAAACGTTCTGAAATGCTTAATAAATAAGCTGCTAAGCGAGCCTCTGCGGTTTTCTTTCCTAATAACAACATCAGTTCCTGATCTTCTAAAATTTCATTGCTCATCAGTTTGAGCAATTGCTGTTGTAAACTGGGTAATTGGTGAGTTAATGATTCTAAATCGCTAAAAGGCAGTTCACAAACACTTGAAGTTTCCAATGTTTTAGCAGAGCAAGGGTGAAAACCTTTACCAATCGCTTCTAAACCAATTAATTCACCGGGTAAATGAAAACCGGTAATTTGTTCTTGGCCGTCAATGGTTGAACTATAGCTTTTAAGCGAACCTGCTCGCACAACATATATGGATTTAAAGGTATCACCCTCCTTAAAAAGATGATTACCTCTTTTTAAGGGCATTTTTCGTTCTATAATACGTTCAAGCAGATCGATATCGTTTTCATTTATGGATTTCGGTAAGCATAATTGTTGCAGACTACAGTCTTTACACACAACTTTTATACTATTTATGTCAATTATTTTGTTTTTATTTTTATTTTGGTTGCAAGAACTATTCCTCACGTCACTCCCCAGACCTCTTTTTTTTTGATTTAGATCAATTGTATCTCAAGTAAAACTAAAAGCCATCATTTTTTACAAAAAAAACTGTAACAAAATAGTAAGGAATTGATTCATACTGATATTATTTTATTCTTTAGTAATAGCTTACCCAAAAGACAAAGATTAACTACTGACAAAAGAGGTAAAATTCAATTACAATAAGTGCCTTATTCAACAACCTAAAAAATTTAGCAACAAATGGCAAATCGGCAAGCATCAATCGAACGGAACACCAATGAAACCCAAATTAAACTCAGTATTAATCTAGATGGCAGTGGTATATGTAAACTGAATACGGGAGTTCCATTTCTTGAACATATGCTGGATCAAATCGCTCGGCATGGCTTAATTGATTTAGAAATTGAAGCCAGTGGCGATTTACATATTGATGCCCATCACAGTGTTGAAGATATTGGTATTAGTCTGGGAATGGCACTTAATAAAGCAATTGGTGACAAGAAAGGTATCACCCGCTATGGTCACGCCTATGTACCTCTGGATGAAGCGTTGAGTAGAACCGTATTAGATTTTTCCGGCCGGCCTGAGTTAGTCGACAATGTAGAATACCCCAATGCCAATATTGGAACTTTCGATACGGAATTATTTCACGAATTTTTCCAGGGCTTTGTCAACCATGCTTTGGTAACACTGCATATTGATAATCTACGTGGCAGAAACGGCCATCATATAGCAGAAACTGTTTTTAAATCCTTCGGACGAGCTTTACGTATGGCAATTCAACTCGATCCACGTATGAGTGGTATTATCCCATCCACTAAAGGAACCCTTTAATCACATGACAAAAATAGCAGTAATCGATTATGGCATGGGTAATCTACACTCAGTAGCCAAAGCTTTGGAACATGCGGCATCCAAAAAAGTGGAAATCAAGGTTAGTGCCGATCCCCAAATCATCCAAAATGCCGACAAGGTACTCCTACCCGGTGTCGGGGCAATCCGTGACTGTATTGGAGAAATGCAACGACTTGACTTGGTTGGTCTAATTAAAGAAGCCGCTCGAGAAAAGCCCTTTTTAGGGATTTGTATTGGCATGCAAGCACTGATGAGCCGCAGTGACGAAAATGATGGCGTTGATTGTTTAGATATCATTCCTGGAAATGTGATTCGTTTTGCTGATGATCTAACCGAAAAGTCCCTGGATAATAGCGGTGATATTCGACTTAAAATTCCTCATATGGGTTGGAATCAAGTACAACAAAAAATATCCCATCCTTTATGGAAAGGTATCGAACAGCAGCAACGCTTTTACTTTGTTCATAGCTATTATGTTAAACCAGATAACGAATCGGTGTCGGCCGCCAGTACTATTTATGGACATCCCGTAACAGTGGCTCTAGCTAAAAAAAATATTTTTGCTACCCAGTTTCACCCCGAAAAAAGCGCTTCGGCTGGTTTGCAATTATTTGCCAACTTTATTGCCTGGGATGGCACGATTTAAACAGAATTTCGTCATTAGTAATAGTTTTAGAGTCGCGTTTAAATAGCGATGAATAATTTTAAAGGTAAAAATATGATACTTATTCCCGCAATTGATTTAAAAGATGGCCAATGTGTACGCTTACGTCAGGGGAGAATGGAGGATGATACGGTATTTTCCGATGATCCTGTCGAAGTAGCTGGACGCTGGTATAAGGCAGGAGCCAAACGCTTACATCTAGTTGATTTAAACGGAGCCTTTGAAGGAAAACCCGTAAATGGCGAAATTATCAAAGAAATTACTCAAGCCTACCCAGACTTTCCAGTTGAAATTGGAGGGGGTATCCGTGATATCGCGACCGTCGAAGCCTATCTTGATGCCGGCGTAGAGTACGCCATTATTGGCACACAGGCGGTCAAACAACCTGAATTTGTGGGCCAGTTATGTCAAAAATTCCCAGGCCATATCATTGTCGGGCTGGATGCGAATAATGGCAAAGTGGCCATTAATGGTTGGGCTGAAGAATCTGAATTTGATGTTATCGAGCTGGCAAAAAAATTTGAAAATGACGGTGTCGATGCCATAATTTATACAGATATCAGCCGTGATGGCATGATGAAAGGAGTTAATATTGAAAGCACGGTTAAGTTAGCAGAGGCAATCAATATCCCTGTCATCGCGTCTGGAGGTATTACAAACCTAGAAGATGTCATAGGTTTAAGCAAAGTTGCCTCATCGGGGATTATTGGAGCAATAACCGGACGTGCAATTTACGAAGGCAGCTTGAACTTTGAAGAAGGTCAGGCCATATTTGATCAAGTTTAAATCCTGAATATTAAACCTGCTTATTATCAAAAACGAGTCATAAATGTCATTAGCTAAACGAATTATTCCTTGCCTAGATGTCGATAATGGTCGCGTCGTCAAAGGTGTACAATTTGTCGATATTAGAGATGCTGGCGACCCTGTTGAAGTCGCTAGACGCTATAATCAAGAAGGTGCCGATGAAATCACCTTTTTAGATATCACTGCAACTCATGAAGGTCGAGATACCATCGTTCATGTGGTCGAAGCCGTTGCTGGAGAAATTTTTATTCCACTGACCGTCGGCGGCGGTATCCGCAGCGTAGAAGATGTCCGGACCATGTTAAATGCAGGTGCCGACAAAGTTGCTATTAACTCAGCTGCGGTAGCCCGTCCAGAATTTGTTCGTGAAGCCGCTGAAAAATTTGGCAATCAATGTATCGTAGTTGCAATCGATGCCAAAGCTGTAGAAAAAGAAGATGGTGATAAAACTTGGGAAATCTTTACCCATGGTGGACGTAAGCCCACTGGTATTAATGCTATCGAGTGGGCTAAAAAAATGGTCTCATATGGTGCTGGCGAATTGCTAGTTACCAGTATGGATTGTGATGGTACTAAAAATGGTTTTGATTTACCCTTAACGAAAACCATCAGTGAAGCAGTTGCTGTTCCTGTCATCGCCTCTGGGGGCGTCGGTAATTTGGACCATTTGGCAGAAGGTGTTTTATATGGACATGCCGATGCAGTGTTAGCTGCCAGTATTTTTCATTTTGCCGAATATAGTATCGAAGAAGCTAAACAGCACATGGCGAAACAAGGTATTGAAGTTCGCCTATAGCCTTATAAACAAAATGTGACAAGCAACTTTTGATAAGCAAAACCTGGATAAGAAATTGTGGATAATGATATTTTAGCAAAGTTGGATCAGATTCTGATTGAACGCAAAAACGCTTCACCTGATTCCTCCTACGTGGCGAGCCTTTACCATAAAGGCCAGAACAGTATCCTAAAGAAAGTGGGCGAGGAAGCCATAGAAACAGTCATGGCTTCCAAAGATGGTAATAAAGAAGAAATCATTTATGAAACCGCCGATTTATGGTTTCATACCATGGTGATGTTGGCCCATCACAATATTTCCTCACAGGAAGTATTGGATGAGTTAGCTAGACGCTTTGGCTTATCCGGCTTAGAAGAAAAACAACAACGAATAAAATAAGCATAATTATAGGTGATAAAAATGACCGACTGTCTATTTTGTAAAGTTGTCGATGGAGAAATTCCCTCAGACACAGTCTATGAAGATGACAAAATAATTGTCTTTAAGGATATTTATCCAAAAGCGGATGTTCATCTTCTCATTATTCCTAAGATACACTATACGGATTTGCCCGATACCATGGATAAAAATCCCGAAATTTTGAATTATATGATGAAAATGGTTCCACTAATTGCTAAAGATCAAGGTCTTAATAACGGCTTTAGAACCATAATTAATACGGGAAAAGGTGGTGGACAAGTGATATTTCATATCCATATCCACTTGATGGCTGGCCCTAGTCTTCCTGGTTTTTAGCAAATTGGCAGAGCTAAGCTAATAAAAATATAAATGACGGCCCAGATGACGACGTGTTCCGTGAGTACAAGGAAAAAGCGCGGAGTTTAGCCGATAAATTGCTCCTGCATGATCGGCACTTCCCACTTCCATGTGGGTCGTAAATGAGCACTTTTGACGAAGCAATCGTGCAATTCGTCTAACCCAGCTGAGCTGGATAAGTCTCTTATATGAAATATATTTTCATTAAGAGACTAAATATAAGCGGCTATAGCTTGAGTATGGTAGAATTCTCCCCATATTAAACTTATTATTCGTCTGGTAATACAGCGATAACACACACATTGATTATTAAAGAGGCAGTAAAATGGGTTTTGGTGTAACTGAATTATTAATTATCTTAGCAATTGTTCTAGTTTTATTCGGCGCAAAAAAGTTGCGTAATATTGGTGGCGATTTAGGCGGAGCAATAAAAAACTTTAAATCCGCTATGAATGAAGATGAGGAAAAGAACAAAAAATCAGACGAACCTCAAGCACAAATTAGTGAGCAAAGTACCTCCACGATTGAAGGTACTGTTGAAAATAAAACGAAAGAACAAGTATAAAATAGCGGTTTAACCTCGTTATTTCGATCTAAATAAGGTCTAATATGTTTGATATCGGTTTTTTTGAACTAAGCTTAATTGGCGTAGTCGCCCTTGTTGTTATTGGTCCAGACCGCTTACCAGGTGTTGCACGCACGGCCGGAAAATGGTTAGGACGCATGAATCGTTTTGTTGCTAATATTAAAGAAGATATTGGCAAAGAAATAAAAGACGAAGACTTAAAAAATATTCTTGCCGAGCAACAAAAACTTGCGGACGAATTTAAAAACGTCGCGGATAAAACCCAATCGTCGCTCAATAGTCTCAACCCAACTGAAAAAGTTGAGGATTTACTTGAGATCAATGATAACGATGGCGATAAACACGAAGCGGATCAGGCTCTACTCGACTCTATAGCGCAAGCCGAAGAAAAAGCGCAAAAAAAGAAAAAAAAGAAGAAGAAAAAGAAAGCCAAAGAAGAAGCTCAAAAACTAGAACAAGCACAAGTTGAAACAGAACATCAAGAAGGCTAAGCTTTTTAAACTAACCACCTGCCAATAAAACAAACCACAAAATAACTATTCACAAAATAATTATGAGTTCAGATTCAAGCAATGTCGATGAAGTAGTCGAACAAGAACAAACCTTTATGTCCCATTTAATTGAATTAAGGGACCGACTATTACGAGTTATTGTCGTTATTTTGGTGATATTTTTATGCCTATTTAGCTTTGCCAATGATCTCTACCATCAATTAGCCGCGCCGCTAATCGCTAGCTTACCCGATGGTTCAACCATGATTGCAACAGGAGTGGCTGCGCCATTCCTAACTCCTTTTAAATTAAGTCTGGTTATGTCTGTGTTTATTGCCATGCCTTTCTTGTTATATCAACTTTGGAGTTTTGTTGCCCCCGGTTTATACAAACATGAAAAACGGCTTGCCATGCCCTTATTATTTTCCAGTATCGTGCTTTTTTATGCCGGAATGTTATTTGCGTACTTTATCGTATTCCCTCTTATGTTTGCTTTCTTTGCCGCCACCACTCCGGATGGTGTGGCAATGATGACAGATATTAGCCAATATCTGGATTTTATTTTAAAAATGTTTTTTGCCTTTGGCGTTGCATTTGAAGTACCAATTGCCACCATCTTATTGACCATGACTGGTTTTACTAATCCTGATAGTTTAACCCAAAAACGTCCTTATATAATTGTCGGGGCTTTTGTCGCAGGGATGCTTCTCACTCCTCCCGATATTATTTCACAAACTCTACTAGCAGTTCCCATCTGGTTATTATTCGAACTTGGGGTCATTTTTTCTCGCCTAATTCAAAAAAGAAAAGATCAGGAAGAAGAAGGAGAAGAGGAAATCAATATCGAAGACGATGATTTACAGCACCAGATGACAGATGAAGAAATGGAACGTGAACTTGATGACATGGATGCTGCAGAAGACCTTGAAGAGCAATTTAAAGAAGAACAAAACAATAAGAAAAAAGATAAGGATGACGGCTTTAATAAGCATGAATATGAACCATAGTAATTGAAAATTGAAAATTGAAAATTGAAAATTGAAAATTGAAAATTGAAAGGGTGGCAATTACTAAAGCGTCAGTCAATATTAGGTTGAAAAAAATATGAAGGTACTTCATATTGGCAAGTACTACCCACCATTTTCCGGCGGTATCGAGAATTTTATGGCGCTTTTACTTCCTGAGTTAAAAGCGCAATCTGGTTGCGAAGTTAAGGCCATTGTTCATCAACATATTCCGGCCAAAAAATATCAACGCGAATTTATAGACGGCATTGAAGTTATCCGAGTCCCAAGCTATGGACGGCTTTTGTTTGCACCTATTAGTCCAACCTTTCCCTATTATCTAAATAAAGAAATTAGTCATTTTAAACCGGATATACTGCATATCCATATGCCTAATACCTCTGTTTTTTGGCTATTACTTAGTTCTCAAGCCCGCACAATTCCGTGGGTAATCCATTGGCATTCTGATGTAGTGTCCAGTGATTATGCCACCAAACTTAAATACGCCTACCCTTTTTATCGCCCTTTCGAACAAGCCATGCTGAAACAAAGCCAGGTTATTATAGCCACTTCACCTGACTATTTAGCCAGTAGTGTGGCATTAGAAAAATGGCAAGAAAAATGTCAGGTTGTCCCTTTGGGATTGAAAGTTACAGATTTACCAAAGTTAGATCAAGCTCTTCCATTAAAATTTAATCAAATATGGAAACCAGGACAACCCCATCTTTTAAGTATAGGCAGATTAACTTATTACAAAGGCTATAGGTATTTGATCGAAGCAATGCAATATGTACCAGATGCTCAATTAATCATTGTCGGTACAGGTGAATTAGAAGCTTCTATAAAAGCCCAGATCCTCGAGCTTGAACTTGCCGAAAGAGTCTATTTAAGTGGTAAGCTGGACTATTTAACGTTGCATCAATTATTAAAAAGCTGCGATATTTTTTGCTTATCCTCTATAGAACGCACCGAAGCTTTTGGTATGGTATTACTCGAAGCAATGGCTTATGCGAAACCCATTGTCGTTAGTAAAGTCCCTGGCTCTGGGATGAATTGGGTCACACAAAATAATTTTAATGCCCTATTTGCTGAAAAAGAAAATGCCAAAGATTTTGCCCAACAGTTAAATAAACTTGTCCAGAATCCCGAATTAAGAAAAGAATTGGGTCAAAAAGGAAAAAAGCGTTTACTTAAAAATTTTCAAATATCAAAGATTGCCTCTTTAAGTTATAAGCTCTATCTTAAAATACTAGGCTCCAATTAATTAAGTTTACATATTCATTCTTAGACATTTCCCATATGTCAATATGAGGCATCAAAAGATGTTTCTACTTCATTTTATCAGAACATGAAACTTTAACACATCATAATAAAATTAATATTTTTATTATTTGGTGTCAAGTTACATTTTATAAATTTCACTTTTTTTATTGAACCAATCATACTCACCTATTGTCATTTAAATAACATTTAAATAAATCGATACAATCTTATTTCTTATTAACACTATTAAGGATGCAATAAATTTACTTATGATAATTCAAAATTCATTAAAAAAAATAATATTAAATTTAACACTATTAACTTCATCTCTTGGGTTGATAGCAGCAAATGCAACTAATTATCCAAACTGTGCCAATGCAGGCAGCACAAATTCAGCTGGGACTCATATGAATTGTATGAATCAAAATTTAACAACGGGATGGGCTGCTGACAATATTAACTACTACAATAAATGGAACTGTCAATCTAATGGACAGTTTAGTAATATTATGAGATTGAATATATTACCCCTCAACACTCTACGTGACGCAAGCGGCAACCTGGTTGATCCCGATAAATATCATCATGAAAAACTACATAAAGATAGTTTGTTTATCGACCAGACTCAAATGCACGCGAGCAACCCTACTATATACTTCACCACAGGAATGACAAAGTACCATACCCCAAGATATTCTAATATGAAAGCCGTTTTTAATGGTGCTAGATGGGAAGTTAGCAGAGTTAACGAAAACGACCATAAAGGCGGTCTATCAAGTATTGATGGTAGCGGTACGAATATAATTTACAACCAGTATAATACTGTGGGTTGGGGACCATTTGCTAATAATTCGACAGGGATTCCCGGCGTAAGTAGTTCCTCACATTCAACTAATGCTCACACCAGCAACAGCACTTATAAAAATAACTATGTACTTAAAGGTAGCCATAATGTATTTGGATTAGACACAATCAAACTACAAGGAGAAAGTGATAGCCAGTACTGGGATTCGCCTTACCTAAAAACTTGTATGCACATGAATCCAACCCTCTATAATTATAATTCCCAAAATAAGCCTCAATCAATGTTAGCTTTTTTATTCACTGGCGAATTTAGTAGTGCTAACCTGCCTGGAAATAAAGGATGTAAAGTTAATGGAGTTACTTTAAAGCCGGGCTACTACCGATATAGATACAATCCTACCAATCAATGGACTCTGGTGATAGATCAGGTGCCAGTTGAAACAGGCCTTTATGGAGTTGGAGATGAAGCCTTAAACTACGTTAAAAATTCCAATGCAACGTTTATCAGAGCAGATTGGGATGGTGCTATCCATAAAATTGTGCTTAATGAACAATATGGTTCTACCTCGACAACAGCAAGTAATACTCCAATCCTGACTTGCGCTGGCACTTCAGGCCAAGCTGTATATTTTTCTGAAGCTCACGCTACATCAGACAGTTCTGGAAATGTTCAGGCATTGTTCTTTTTAGCTGACGACCCCAATGAAGGTTATCGAGGAGCGGCAGCAGGGTTGTATCAAGAACCAGGTACATATGTAGCTATTCATGATATATTTGTTGCCTTTTAATCTATAGTCAATATATTTTACTGGAGGTTTTAAGTATTTCTTAGATCTCCAGATAAGTTACTTATAAATTCCTGCTACTTTTTCTATAATAGTAGCATTTATGAGTTAACATTTTGTACAACCAATAACATTACCTAACAAAACCAAATATTTGGCAAGCTTATGCTCGCCAATCGCTTAAGTCGAAATCAACAATTTTGTCCAGCGCATTTATTTCATCACCAAAAATTTTCTTTAACTTTAAAATATCGGCTTTATTTATCTCCACATTATCATTAACATGTTCAGATTCGATGTTATATTTCTTTTTGAAGTCAACGGGATGATATTTAACTCCAATATATTCAGATAATTTTTCCATAAATTGCCGGGGATGATTTTGTAGTTCGGCATAATCCAAAAGCAATAATTGTGAAGGATCAAAATACTGGAGGTACGGTTGTAACAATTGCGCATAAAGCCCATTACGAACATATTCCTTTACTCCGTGACCACCATGAATAATAGTTTTTTGATGTTCTGCTTGGTCAACAATTTCACTAAAACTTCGGTTTTCAATACCATTGCCTAAACACATTTTATAGGCTGAGACCGCTCTTGAAACCGGTTCTCTTAATATGGCTATAATCTTTACATCAGGAACCACCTTCTTCATGGCGATAACACTGGAGTGAGGTGTTGCAAGGTAAGCTGTCGATGCTTCACCAAAATATTTGGCTCGAATTTCATGATCCTGATACATTTTTGAATAATCATCAAGATTTATAGTCACATAAGGATTGGCTAAATTCGCATTTTCTCGTTTTGCACTGATAGTTGCAGGCGTCGAGGAAAAAAACATCGGTTCCTTAACTTCAGAAATCTTTATTTCTGGATTCAGGTTTAAATAATTTGCAACCGATGTGGTCCCTGCTTTATTTGCGCCGATTATAATAAAGTCAGGCAAATAGATAACTTTTTTCCCCATCCTCTTTCCTTATATATTTAATTAATTTGGGTAATGTTTCAACTATTCACCAGTCTCAACAATTCTCATCCCCTTCTCATCAACCAATAACGAAAATAAACGTTCTAAGGCATGAGCAGGAGTACCATCCCGTTGATTTCGTTCTACAGGAAATTGCTCCAGCGCCATTGCTAATTCAAGTACTGGCTCTAAAACAGCTGGACGGCACCAAAACATAGAGCCTGCAACAAAGGGCTTATCTAAAGAGAGCTTGATTTGCAACTTTTTAGTCATAAGTTTTAAATCATCTTTATTACTGCCAATATAGTCGCTCAAATTTAGTAAATAACCTTTGGGTGCTACTATACCGATATCAGAGTGATTATCAAAACTGTTCAAAATATTATTTACTGTATTGTTTTTATCCTTCTCAGAGGCAGTATCCTGAATATTTCCAAGTAATTTGGAAAATAAATCGTTTCGCCAATTCCCACCATCATCAAAATATAAAGATTTTTTTGAGTGCAATTTACATAAATAATCATATTTTAACGGAGCAATTTCCCTAAAAATCTCGATAAAAGGCCCCATATCACGGCCTCTATTTTCAAAGTCAAATAGGTGGGCTTTAGGAAAAGCGGTTAAGATGGCTTCAATATCATCTAAATGAATACCTTGAGGCACAGAGATATAGAGGTCAAAACCTTGAGTGATATTGTTTAGATAAAGATGAATTTCTTCCCATAGCTCAATATAATAAAGATGCAAAACCACTGCTATATTATGTTGTTTTTGTAAATTTTCACGAGTACTAGCCAGTTTATTTTGTATCTCAGGGCTAAAGGCATTCAATACTTTAGCTGTGGTCTCCAAATAAGCATAACCGTATTTGCGATCGGGTTCCAAGTGTGCACCTTCTCCCCATTCATTCCAGGCATTAATAAACACTAAAGAAGCATCTTCAATAGGATTTTTCAAAGCATAACGGCTAACTTTTTCTAACCATTTGGCATAAGCACTGGGAGTGGAGTTGGCAAAAGTATCTCCTCTACCTGGCTTACGTGCTTCATTATCCCAACTCGGAAACACCGTTCTGAAAAGAGGAAAGGGTGAGCTGACATTTTCTTCTGTTATTTCTGCTAATTCTTGGTAATCATATACTGTCCCCGTATATTCCTTGTGATGTAAGGCAACATCTGGCGTTATTTTTCGTAATTTATGTCCAACGCCATGGGGAGGGAATTCAACCGCGGCATCGAAGCCAAAGGGACGCGGATCGCTTTCACCAAATACCTGAGCGATAACAAGATAAAGTTCACCAATATCATTTTCCCGACAATAGTTTCTCCAGCGTTCTGCTGTTGCTTTGGTATCGGGTAATAAGGCCGGGCGATATAGAATCAATACCGGTTTGTTATTAATCCGAATATATCGTTTATCTTTCAAAGCTGGAGCTATGTCCGCAATAAACGCTAAATCGTCCTGCTCGGAATGTTGTTGACCAATTAAGATATCATTTTCCAGACCATCCCAACGACGAGTCCAGTTTTCATTGGCCCAGCACAGGCAAAAATTGAGTTCTAGTTCAGGATGTTCCATGACATGCTGAAAAGGCGTTTCTAATAAACGTTTTCCGGCAAACCAATAATGATGAAAACAAAACCCATGCAAACCATACTGCTTAGCCAATTCCACCTGCCGTTGCAATACTTCATATAAGCGTAAATCATAAAAGCCTAATTCACCGGGGAGATGTGGTTGATAATGTCCATCAAACTGAGGCACAGCCTTGGAGACATTGGTCCACTCTGTAAAACCTCTTCCCCACCATTGATCGTTCTCTGGAATAGGATGAAATTGAGGAAGATAAAAAGCAATGTATTTTAATAAACTATTATCTGACGCAAGTTGCTTACTACTCAATTCAACATAATCTTGCTTTTCACCACAAGCCTGGGCAAAAAGCTGCTGAAAAAGAGGGTTTCCCGCATTACCACGATGTACTAATTTATCCAAAGCAAATGGTGTATCACTGTTTGCACTTTGCTTGGCACTAGTATTTGATGCAGCTGAAGTCTTTGAGAGGTAATTTTTTATTTTGACCTTGAGACTAGTAGGAGTCAATCTAAGCAATCGGCTAACCATAAGCTTAAGCTTTTGCTGAAACGAGCCAGTATGGGTTCGGAACTGATATAAAAAGCTGATCCCCTTCCGTAAAGGAGCAGTAATGCGCCAGGAAGTAGAGTTAAGGACATCTTGGTAGGCTTCATAACAAGAAAGGTACTGATTTTTAAAGTAATCACTCTCTTGTTGCAAGCGGGTAAGCTGTTCCGCATTGGGGTTATTTTCTTGTTGCTTACTTTTCTCTTCTACACTAGACATGTTTTACTCAAACTATTTGGAAATGACACAAAATTTCTTCAGTTAATTTATTATCAATATTTTCTACATTTTTTTGCCAGGAGCTTATGCCTCTATGTTCCAGCATTAATTTACAACAGTTTACAACCAAGGCTTAGCATATCGAGAAACCACCGATGGCTCATGGTAACCCCGACGTAGACTTAAATTGGGATTATAAGCCGGATCATTAAGGAGTAGCTCTTGCCATTGCTGCCACATATATGTGACTTCATTAAAATAGCGTTGTTGCTTTTCAGGGGTATCATCACTGCCTCGACTCACCGATTCATGGTGATAAAGCTCTGCAAAAGGCGTCCAAATGTTATGATAACCTTTGGCATGAATTTTAAGACATAGATCGACATCATTATAGGCAACGGTTAGTTGTTTTTCATTAAAGCCTTCTACTTCCTCAAAAATTTTTCGTGCGACAACGACACAGGCTGCAGTTGAGACTGTCATGTAACGGCTTACAAAAGGTTTTTCCCGATGGTCACGCGCGCCACGCTTTTTCTCAATCCAAGCATGTCCAGCCACATCGCCTATCCCGGCAATCACACCTGCATGTTGAATGGTATCATTAGGATAATAAAGCATTGCCCCAACTAAGCCATGTCCGGGCATAAGGGCTAAAGAAACCATTTCTTCTAACCAGTTGGGAGTTATCACTTCTATATCATTATTTAAAAATGCTAAGACTTCTCCACGCGCCTCTTGAACCGCAAAATTATTAATTGCTGAGTAATTAAAGGGGGCATCATAAGCCAGCACTCGAACTTTATATTTATTACGAATTTCGTCTAAATAATCCAGTGTGGTACTTTCATTGGACTGATTATCAACAACCAAAATTTCATATTTTTCGTAGCTCGTCAGAGTAACAATACTTTCAATACATTGCTTTAGAATTTGATAACCATTACGGGTTGGTATAATGATACTCACTAGAGGTTTATTTTCTACGGGATAAGATATTTGCCACGCATTCTCATCGAGTTCCTTTAACAATAGTTCTTTTTGATTGATATGATTCTCTAATATTTTTTTATAGGTTTCACTATCATAATGGCTTAGCTGATATTCTGACGGATAATGAAATAAGACCTGGGGAATATGTTGGATATTATTTTCCGAACAAACCTCGGAAATACGCAATACCATATCAAAGGCTTGTAGGTTCGATAATTGGACGTTGTATCCCCCGATAGTTTTTAGTTGCCTCAAATCCACAAAAAAAGAATGACCAATATAGTTTTGCGCCCTTAGCAATAGCGGATCCCAGTCTGGTTTAAAATGTGGATCGACACGCTGTTTATTTTTATCGAGACTATCTTCATCAGAATAAATCAATATGGCCTCGGGATACTCATTATATCGTTTAGCCGCAAGGTATAGAGCATGTTCAGATAATTGTGCTCCAGCACTCAATACCGATACAAAATGCCCTTGAGCACACTCAAGTGCTAGGTTAACCCGTGCTGTAGATTCACTATCTGAATAACTAACGAATTTAAGAGAGGGAAATTTGGTTTTAACTGGCTCCAATTCAGCAGATTTTTCATCAATTGTTCCAACCAGAACAATAATTTCCGAGTTCGAATATAACTGTTTGTGTATTGAATTCAGAGTTTCTTCAAATGCATCATATAGCCCGGATTTAAAATCAATAACTAGAGAAAAGCATGGCTCATTAGAAAATTGTCTTATATCATCATTGATAAGCTCACGATCTCGCTGGCTCAAGCTATCATTGACTTTAATCCAACGTGGATAATTATTTTGATAGGGGGCCATTAACCAACTTAGGACACCACGACCACCTGATTTTTTTAATGCATTATACAGTTCCGAAACAAGAGTAAGAGCTGCTTTAGGTTTTTTTAGTACTCGTTTTAGCCGTAAATAGAGTAAATACCGAAGTAGTTGAAATTTTCCCAACGCTAAAAATTGCAAATTCTCCAGCTTAAATTGTCCTGCACCATATATGGGATCAATTCGTATTGCCGTCGTATTTTCGGGTAAATAAATCAACGTATCCAATCGCCCATCTAAGGTATCTAAAAAGACCATTTGATGGCGAACAAAGCCTTGATTATTTACCGCAAAAAATAGAATGGTTTCATCTTGCTCTGGTATCTCCAAAATCCCGTCAATCAGGACCCATCCTGTTGGTATCATCCCCCGGTCCGAAGATAACAAAAAGTTGGGGTCACTGGCATGGCTCTGCCATAAATTATCCGCATTTTTGATCAGTTGGGGTGATGGAGTTAACGTCATTAAATGTTTCTTTTTATGTAACGCTTTTTTTACCGACTTCAGGAAAATTCCAAATCGTCGAATAGGCTGAGTTAATTTCCACAATTTAGAATTTAACATCTCATCAATGGTATTTTTAAGACGCAAATTGTCATTGCCTAAAACGGCATGTTCAGCATTCAATGCATTATATTTTTTGGCCAATTCATCCCTGGCCTGTTGGAGTTTAGTTAATTCACTCTTAAAGGTTTCTATGGTGTTTGTTTGGCTTTCAGAGTGTTTTTCTAACGCATCGATATGGAGATTGCGATTCTCAATCTGTAGGTTTAATTCTTTTTCAAGCGCTAATAGATTAGTATTCTGTATAAGCAGCCGGTCTTCATTTGCCGAAGGATACTCCCTTAAAGAGAGAAATACGTCCTCGAGTTCATGAGCTGGAAGTTGATTTTTCCACTTTTCAATTACCCGTAAACGAAAATAATCGGTTTTATCCGTTACTTGAAAGGTTCCACCATCGGAATCACCCGTTTGTCGATAATCTCCGCCAAACTCAGGTAAATGATAAAAATCCGTATATTGAGAGACTTGAATCCAAAAATCCCAGTCTTCAAATGCTAGTAAGGATTGATCAAAGCAACATCCCTTGTCTAATAATTGTCGTGAAAACAATACGGCATGAATTGGAATATAGTTCCAGGCTTTAAGAATATTTCGATCATAACTATAGTTGAAATCATATTCCTGATTCTCAAGTCGAATATCGGCATAAGCTGCTAAAAAGGAAGGATTTCGTTCCAGTACTTTTTGTAGTTTTGAAAGGTGATTGTTGTCGATCAAGTCATCATCATCTAAAAACTGGATATAATCACCTTGAGCATGAAGCAAGCCGGTATTGGCTGCCACAGCCCGACCTTGATTTTGAATCAAATATATATAGGTTACCTGAGATAATTTTTCCCGAGCCAGATCCAGTAAATCTCCTACTGGCTCGCCGCCATCATTTATGACCAACAATTCTATATTAGGATAATCTTGATTAATAACGGCCTGAACCGATTGCTGTAAAAGAGCGGGACGATTTCTAGTGCGCATTACAATTGAAATCAATGGCTGTGTAGGAGCAATTGGCAAACCAGAGCTAAGTTTTACTGGTCGGTTTAGATTGTTACTATCAAGGGCCAATTGATAAAGATAAAACCGTTCATATATTTTGTGATTATATTGTCCATCTAAATAAACGTTTTGAAAGGGATTCTCATAACCCCATTCATGCAATAACTGTTCTTTTTGTTTTGAAACGGGTGAAATGTCAGCTTGATAATTGAATTTATTTGACTCTAATAAAGGTATTAAGTAGATATTACCTGTAAACTGATTCTTTTTTAAGAATGCTAGAGTTTTTTGGCTAGTGCTAGAAGGTCTAGAAAAAATATCTTCCTTCGCAGTTAAAAAAATACTCTTAGGCTGATTGTATTGGATAAAACGCTTGAATTTATCGTCTTGCAATGCGTCATTCAATATATAACATTTAATTGCTTTTTTTTTACACCACGGTAGCAATTTCGATGAGCTTGAATTCAGACTATTTATTACCAGAACTATTTTTTTTTGCTGTTTAATCCCCATTAAAAGGGTGCCAACAATTGCCGACATGTCTATATTTTCATCATCTAATAAAAATAACCAGGGTGATAGCATGTCTTTAAATTCTCAAGTAGTGTTTAGCTGACTCATACTTGGTTATTACCAAAAGAGCCGAAAAGGAAAGGGCTATTATATAATAACTACAAGCCTGGGTGCGACTGCAAATAATAATGCGGATTTGCTTTGTTTTGACTCATTTTTCTGATGAAACTTAGGAAAAAAATCCGTCACAATCGCACTAATAAATTTTCCAACCAAAACGATTAAAAAACTTAATCGCTGAGATGGAAAATAAAAATATATGTCGCAATCCTTTTCCAGCCGCATTACCGCCATGATGAACAATTTTTACACCAGGAACATAAGCAATTTTGGACATGGCTGAAAATCGATAAGTCAGATCAAAATCTTCAAAGTAAACAAAAAATTTATCGGAGAAACCACCTAAACGTTGTAATTGGTGGGTCCGAAAAAACATAAAGCACCCACTGGATATAAGTACATCTTTGTTTTCGCGACATTTATCCCGCATTTCATAATGATCAATTTTTTTTCTGAAAAAAGGAATTTTCACCGACGAAAAAAAACCTCTTAGGAATAAAACCAAAATAGACGGGTAACGTTTACATAGATAGTTAATTTGACCTTTTTCATTTTCAACAAATGGGGCGATAAGACCAACATCTGGATTTTTTTTCAGATAAAGAATTGACTGACTTATCGAATCTTCATCCATTATCACATCAGGATTTAACACCAAATGAAAATTTCCAGGAAACTTTCGAATGATACGATTATGAGCTCTTCCATAACCTACATTAGTATCTAAGGCACATATACTTATTTCCGAAACTTCAGCCCATAAACTTTTAATAGTATTTTTTAAATGATCAAAAAAAATATTGTTTTCAGAATTATCAATAATGTGAAGATGAACTTGTTCAAGCAATTCGATGCTTTGAGCTTTTTGACAAGAAACTTTCAAGCTTTCTACAGTTTGTTTTAATACGCCTATATCCGAATTAAAAGTTACGATAGAAACATTCAAAGAGTTAGCCATAAGCCTATTTCTTATCAAAAACTAAAAAACCATATCCGTAAATATCATTTTTATATTTTTCAATATAATCTTCGGTAGCTTTTTCGAGTTGGCTTAATTGTTTTTTATTATTGTCCAGTAGCATCAGAATTTCTGCACTATAGGTTCTTAGCTTTTCTTGAATATACTTCATCGTAGGTTTTGCATAAATACTTAAGTCTTCTTGAAGGATTAATTCAAAGCCCAATTTTTGAGCCGTCTGAATCAAATCTTCAGGATGATGAAGACCTGAAGAAATACTAGGATTAAGACACATTTCATCAAGAATAATTAATCGCCCATCCGATTTTAACAAGCTACAAACTTTATCAAACAGGTCGTTAATTTTTATGTATTGAGCTGATTCTTGGAATAGAATCACGTCAAATTTTTCTTCAGTATTAAATTTTTCAAAATATTCGCAATTGAGATTTCCTTTACCATCTAAACGTTCTTTAGCGATCTCAATCTGATATTTATCTGGAGTAATCCCTTGAGCATTAAAACCAAGTTTTAACAGGATTTTTTGAGTCGTACCAAGACCTATTCCCACCTCTAAAATGCTCGCAGGTGTATCAGGTAAAGAAGATAAAACTTTTTCGGTTGATTTTTTCTGTGCTTGCCATATTTCAGTATTATCTGATTCAAACAGACCAAAATGTAGGTACTCGACAGGTTGTTTATCTAATTCTAGGAGCTTTGCATAAACATTAAGAGGAAATGCTAGTTTTTTATACATGGATATTTATTATCTTTTAAATATAAAGAGTTTTTTGTTCATTAAGGAAAAAATATATGAAACAGAACTTAGTCGTTTTTTCTGAATAATTGTACGTTTTCTCAGTATTTGTGGCAAACCTTTTAATGCATCATATTTTGATTTTAATATGATCTTCCCCTGACCTTTAATCGAAAAATACAGAATACTAAAAACATTAAGCATTAAGTGAAAAGGCAAACTAAACAGGAGTAATATCAAAGGAGTATTTTTAAAATAGGTCCAAACTAAATTTCGATGCCCATAATAAATCGAAAAACTACTTCTTTTACCTGTTATAGCCGAGCCTATATGATGAACAATCGCCTTGGGGACATATAGGCCTTTTTTTCCCGCTAGAATTAGTCGGTAAGAAAGATCGACATCCTCCATATAACAAAAAAATTCCTCATCAAATCCACCAACTTCCTCGATATCCTTAAATTTATACATGGCAGCACCGGCACATGCAGCAAAAATTTCCGGCCGATACATAGAACTAGAATCAGAATTTTCACTAATATTTTTATGCCCATGCCCCCTCCTCCAAGCTAAACCACTAAAATGGTACACATCTCCTTGTCCATCTACTAATGAGGGATTATTAGCATCAAGCATATTCGATGCAAAAAAACTATGTAATGGAAACTGTTGACTACAGAAATGCAATTCTTGAAGCCACATTGGCTTTGGAAAAGCATCAGGATTCAGCAAGGCAACAAATTCGCTTTCTTTAATTAAATCGAGCGCCAAATTATTAGCCCTGGCAAATCCAACATTGGTCTTAAGAAGCACTATTTGCAAATTTAAAATAGCCGAATCATCAATATTAATGGAACCATCCGAACTGGCATTATCAACAATTATAACTGTGGAAGGTAATTTAGTCTGACGTTCTAAGGCTTGGACGCATTGCTGAAGCAGTTCACCACTATTATAATTTACAATTACTACCACAATGTTCAATTAAAAAGTGCTCCACCATTTAGGATAAATAAGAGAAAATTATAGCACAAGGGAAATAGCAAAGAATATGCTTCCTTATTTAGGGACTAAACGGTCACCAAATGGAGTTTTTATTAAACGCATATCATCAGGGACATCTTGTTTTTCAATACGTTTAGGCTGGAATGGCTGTTTTGTATTTTGAGCCTGATTTTTTTGTTTTTTATTCGCCGAATTTTTATTGTTTTGCTTCTGAATTTTATTGGGCCTAATAGATGCTGTTTTAACCGGTTTATTGGTTACTAGTTCATAGGCAATAATTTTATTTTTAGGGTCACAGCTTACATGTTCTTTTTTACTCTCATGACAACGAAATTTTTTTTCATTAATTGCTTTAAATAAAACCCTCCGATTTACTACTTCATAAATATAGTATCCTTTTATCAAGGATTCAGCTGATGGATCAGCTTTGCTCCATCGAGTATGTACCTTATCTCTTTTTCTAACATTCTCAAAAGTGAGATTATACTTATTTGCTAATTTCGAAATAGCCGTCAATTTATAAGTAACATTGGTTACCTTGGGTTTAGGCTTAATTACTGCCGCAGGCTTATCGGTTTTCTCTTGTGCCACAACTCCCCGTTTACTATCAAATAAATTAGTTGCATAAGCAATCCTACTTAATATAACCATTCCACATAATAAGATAACTAAAATAAAGTTTAGAATTGATTTATTGAAGAATTCCTGCATGGCATTTTTTTATAAAGTCGTCAAATAACATTAAAAAAGGCCTAGTGTATATAAACACCAGGCCCTTATCAAAAGTACCTTTATGCTATTTTAATTATTAATAGCAGACAAGGGAGAGCTATAGAAATACATATTTTGGGTAACACCGCTAGGATAAGTAATTTTCATTACAGCCATACCATTTTCAATTTCTATCGCACCGAAAGAAAATGACCCATTAGATTGTTCGGTATCTGGCTTAATAATGTAGTAATCAAGATAGCCATATAAGATAGCTCCTTCAATAATGACGTAGACCATTCCTTTTTTAGAAATACCCATGGTGTCATGCGGATAAAAACTGGCAATTGCTTTTATTAATCCATCAGGATCTTCAGCATATGGATACAAGGTAAGGTTTCCACCATCGGTAGCGACTTTAACTAACTCGCGTTTTACACCGGATATGGGAATTAGATTACCATTATCCAGATTATCAAGCTTATCGCTGATGCTGGTAAATTGATTTTTTTCAATTCGTACCCGAATGTGTCGAGTCCCCGTTTCACCAGAACGATCTGAACCATCAGCAACACTATCCCAAAGATAATAAGATTCACTACTGCTATTATTAACTTCTTCAAAAGTCCCAGTGCTGGTCCCATCAGTCATAGTGGCATCAGTAGGAGTAGTTGTTAAAGGAGGTTGATCTGTACCAGTCGATCCCGTTGAAGTTCCGCCTGTGGAAGTACCTGGTGTTGATGTGTCAGGTGTTGATGTACCCGTACCACAATTTCCAAAAAATGGACTACAGGTATTAATATTATTAGACGTGGTTCCAGTTATAACGGTACCGCTAGATCCATTTCCCGAACTATTGCCGTCTGTGGTACCAGTTGATGATCCACCACCGCCGCCATTCACATTTAAAGTAACTGGAAGTGAACTACCCGTACTTTCAACCCAGCTATTATAGGTACTAAGCATTCCAGAGTTTACGGTAAATTGGATAGAAATCGTTTTTAATAATAAAGCATCATTAGTCGTGGTATTATCAAAAACCATATAGCCTGTTTTTTGGCTCGTTGTCGTATCATTTGATACCACACTGATAGGCACATCACTGTCTTCAAAGGCTGTATTTACAAACTGAAATGGAAACGAAGTAGAAAAGGTAGCTCCATAGTCTTCGACAGTACTAAAATCATTCATAGACTTAGCATACATAAACTCCCCGGTGGTAGAAGAGGTTTTCCATTTAGAGACTTGCGCTGAAGCAGTGAAAACATCAACTCCTGGAGGAATAGTCAGTTTAATTTTCAGAGATTGACCAGAGTCTAGTCGATATATGGTGTTGTCAGTATCGCTTATTACTGCAATTTTACTCAAGTTAGTACTTGAAGCAGAAGTATACAGGTTAGCAGGAGTATAGGTTTCTACAAAAGAAAAGCTCTTTGCAAAACTCGTTGCGCTCAAACCGAGCATTAGAATTGCAAGGATAGAGAAATGTGTATACTTCATCATTATTTACCTTTCATCATCAATTATTTCTATTTTTATGAATTTTAATATATATTACTGTGAATTATATCTCAATCTTTATAGCTAGTGTTAAGACTATTTTTCTTCTTAAGAGTTCATTTTTTTCTATGATATACCCGTAAGCCTACATTTCTACTGCCTTCATTAAAACGTATGGTATTTTTATCAATAATCCCTATTTTTAAGGTTCTATTGTCTAAATGTAGTATAACTAACTGATTTTCTAAATCATACTTATAGCTTTTGATTAGACGAACATTGTCCTTAAATTTCAATTTATTTTTGCTAAAATTAACTTTAAATTCTTTTTTTACCGGCATTAGACCAAATCCATCATTCGGACCAGATACCCAGTCACCTTCCAGAGTCCAAGGTTTAAAATAAGTATTATGTATTACTAAAGCAAATATTAAGCTTATAACACCCAATAAACCCCATATATATTTACGATTGACTTTCATGTTCAACATATAAGTAAAATTTTTAACTTGAAAAATTTAGCAAAAAAAAACCCCAAATAATTGCTTATTTGGGGTTTTACATGCCGATTTAACTATCCGGCACTTGGAACTTTAAACTAAGCAAGAATTACTTGTTAGCCATAGTATCCATTGCAGTCTGAGTACCAGTAGTACTACCAAACTTATAAGTATAAGCAGTTAAAGGTACACCAGTGTAGTCACAGTTGCTTCCAGTTCTTTGTACCCAAGTGTAGTAAGCCCAACCAGAATCTTTACCAGACAAGTACGCAGGAACTATATAGTTAACTTCGTTTGGTAATGAATCAGGAACAACTACAGTAGTAGGAGCACCAGAAACTGAACTTCCAGTAGTAACGATTAGTTCTGAGTTTTCGCTGTTATCGAAAGAATTCAGAGTATAAACAATAGTACCGTCAGTATCGTTTTGGAAAGGAGCAGAATAAGTAGTTGATGAGCTAGCTAAAGCACCACCAGTACCATTAGTACCACATAATCCAGCTACCGTATCACCTTCATGGCGATATTTAGTTGGGAAAGTAACAAAAGCATGAGTAGTAATCACTGAGTCGTTTTCCCAGGCCCAAGAAGAACTGTTCGCAGCAACTGCTTTTTCAACTTCTTGTACCCATTCAACACCAGCAGGACCCCAACCGTCACCAACTAAAGTTTCAGCACCAGTGCTGATGGCGAAAGCTGGGTTAGCATTAACATAACCACTTACATCTGGGTTATCAGTAGAGTTTTTCAATGCTGTTGGATGGTAAGTAGCACGGCTAGTACCATTTTCAATACGCACTTCGCCCATTAATTCCATAGAACAAGGAGCAGTAGCACTCCATACGTTAGCAGTATTTAACTCAGAAGGAGTACACTGAGTAGTAGTCGCTGCTCTTAAACCTTCGTCAGCAAATAAAGTTCTTACGTCATCTTTGGTCATACCTTGCGTAACAACGATACTAGAACCGTCAGTTAGAGTGTAAGTACCTGCACCAGCAGCATATGCACCAATTACTTCAAAGTGACCAAAAGTAGTAGAGTCACCAGTAGCCGTTACGTTATGAGTAAAGAAGTCAACATCTAAGGCAGTTACATCGCCCCAAGCAGTATCTTCAGCATCACGAACTGAGTCATCAGTAGAATTGATATGTCCGACACCAGTAGTTGCATTAGTTGAAACTGTACCACGCCATACATCACCTGGAGACAACCAGATCAAGAAGTCAAGAATCTCTACTGATTTCATGTGAGAACGGAATACAACCTTAGCTAAGACAGCTGCATCTGTACGAGTGTTCACTACAGCGATTTCAGTGTTAAAGCCATTTTCTGCAAAATAACCGCTACCTAGTAAAACCTGGCCGACATCGTTTGTTGCAACTTCCATTGCACTAGACTCTGCAACGAAACCACCTGTGATTGCCACCGCCATGGTTGCTGCAAGTACTTTTTTATTAAACATGAATTGATTCTCCATTATTTTTACAAGCAATACTA
>Ga0209692_10000664_pt1 | contig 68269 bp, 92 predicted proteins | sample tdDd472_FD_187129 | JGI IMG/M metagenome (GOLD analysis project Ga0209692, IMG submission 187129) | Marine sediment microbial communities from the Atlantic coast under amendment with organic carbon and nitrate - tdDd47.2 (SPAdes)... | ecosystem: Environmental > Aquatic > Marine > Coastal >... | reverse complement strand
ATTTGATGGACTAATGAACTATTGTCAAATACTTGGAGATATCGCTACAAGACAAGATGTTAACATCCTTATTATTAATCTAAAAGGAACAGAAGATTTCTTTGAAAAATCTTTAAAACGCAACAAGCCAGATTATCAGGATGTAAAATATGGAATTGAAACATCAATGGCACAGCAAGATATGTATGAGAGATTCATGAGACAAGCTGAAATTAAATTGAATTTCTTAGGCAATATCAAATGGTGTACTATAATGGTAGGCAATCATACCAATGAAGAATCAATACAGTTGTCAGTTAAAAATCATCTAGATAAACATTTGGAGGTATAATATGATTTCAAAATTAGGTACAGTAAGAATAGTTCTCGATAGTCAAGCTGGCTCATGTGGGAAAGGTAAGGTAGTAGATTGGTTCGCATCGCAATATGATCGTCCATTCATAGCAATCAATAATTTCATGTCAAATGCAGGACATACTACGGTAGTGAATGGTGAGGCTACAATGGTACAGCATTTGCCGACATCAATTCTCAATCTAAATGCAACTCTAATAATTGGGCCTGGATCAGCAATTACTCCGTCAATTTTAGCAGATGAGATTATCAAGTACAAAGATATCTTGGGTGACCGCAAGGTATATGTACACCCTAGAGCGGCAGTAATACTCAATCATCATTGTGAGTACGAGAAGAAGAAATTGAAATCAGGATCTACATTCAAAGGATGTGGTGCGGCATTAGCAGATAAAGCTATGAGACAGGCAATGTTATTCTGGGACCTTATGGAAGAGCTTCACCTATATAGAGAGTATCCAGAGCATGGATATCTCGGGATTACAGTGGATCAGGGTCGTGCACTCCTAGAAAATGTAGTAATACAGGATTATATGGATCATATCAACGCATCATTAGATATTGGCACAGATGTGATCATTGAGGGCAGTCAAGGTACAGACCTAGATATTAACTATGGGTTGAATTACCCACATACTACATCTAGACAATGCCATGCAGGTCAATTATTGGCTGATTGTGGCATATCACCAACATACCCAAATATTGAAGTTTATATGGTAATGCGACCTTATCCAATCAGAATTAGTAGCTCGACCAATCTCGGTGATGAACGGTACTCAGGCGATTATGATGGTTCCAATGAAATAAGCTGGGATCAAGTTAAGGCAGAGTGTGGTGCACCTGATGAAGTGGAGTTTGGTGAGCAAACAACAGTAACTAAGAAGACTCGCAGAGTATTTGAAATGAATTGGAACAGACTGGATTATGTAGCCAAGCTCAACCGACCAACTGGTATATTCATCAACTTCGCCCAATATATTGATTGGAAGATGCTCGGTAGAGTAGAAGAAATCACAGGCAAAACTGCTCAGTTCATGAAAACAGTGACAAATATTACAGGTTGTCCTGTGATAGGACTTGGTACTGGAGCAGAAAGACAAGATATGATAGTGACGGACGAGAAAGCTATGATTTAGAAGGACAATAATATGAATGATTGTGTTTGGGGTATGACGGGAATCTGCGATGGTGAAGAATGTAGATGTAAGTTATATCATTCAGCTAATGATATTAAAGGCAGAGAAATTATGACCGAATTTGAAGAAGATCTAAAGGAAGCATTCAAGCCAGTAAAAGATAAATTTGTAAAAATAAAATTAGGAGGACAATAATGGAGACACGTGGTGAATGGAAATATGCCAGATGTCCACATTGTGGACACAAATATGAATTCAGACATTGTTATGAAGATGGTATAGACTGGCTTGGGCACCATAGAGGTAGTGGTAGTGCTTGGACTGAGACTAGCAATGGTTGCGAACATAGTGATAATCTAGAATCACATGACTGCATAACAGAGGATGAATATTATGCTGAAACCACAAATAAAAATCAGGAGGACAATAAGATGAACATAGAGACAAATCTGGTATTTACTAGTAAACAACGAGAAGGTATGTACAAAGCTTCAAAGGGATTATTAGCGCAGATTATGCAATATGACCTTGGTGAGCAATTATTGTTGGATGTAAGTTATCTAATCCAATTATTAGGACGTGGTAGAGATTGTGGTCCATCAAAAAAGACCGCAGAAATGTACAGTAAGCTCAAAGCTGATGTCAATCAAAGAATGTCACATAGATCAGGTAATCAAGTTGAAATTGATGCAATGGCAAATATTACCAATGATGGTCTAGAATATGTGACAATGCATAAGGGATTTGGGCCATTGTCCAAAGGCAGTAGATATGAATTCATCAAAGATGAGGGCACACATATTCTAGTCTATAGTGATTCTCGACAGCCAATGTTAGTGCACAAAGGTCTGGTACAGGAATATTTAGATCAAGTCGAAGTTAAATATCAGAATGGGCATATCTTCTTTAGTATAGACCATAAGATGTATATGGAAGTTGTTGATTTTGAATTCATGGCTACTGGCATTATCAGATATAAGTGTATTGGTGAAAATACTGGTAAATACAACATCCAAGAATCTTATATTGATAATGAATGTACAGATCCAAAATTTTTCGATCCATTAGAAATTTTAGAGGATGGATTTAGACTTTATGTGGCATGTGTATCAAACAAATATATTGCTAACAAACATAAAGATATCTTCAAAAGTGTCGGAGCGGGAGTTAATGAGATCAGAGTTAAGCCAAGCGAATTATCTGGTCACATAAACATATACGTTAAATGGAAGAACCAACTAGCATAAGTTAGAAATAACAGCGAGGGAGGGACTTAATAAGGGTCTCTCCTTTAGCGTATAAGTACGTTGCAGGATCAAACTGTAAGGAGGAAGATTAATGCATATTAGAAAGAAATTTGAAGATGCAAAGGCAAAGATGGAATCAGGTGTTAATATGGTCTATATGGTAGTGGCAGTAATGCTACCATCAGGTATTGAGTTAATTACAAATACTCAAAATTTAGATCAGAAGATGGATTATATGTTAAATACATATGATGAAAAGATGGAACACAAATATAGCGATGACATCTATGTCTATGACGTGATGTTTATATTTAATTAATAAGAGGAGGAATTTAGAATGTCAGGAATTAATACTTGGGATGTAATTGATGGTACTGGTAAGATGTCAAACGGTGGTGGGGGTTCTGGTCAAGAGATCAAACTTGAGTACAATGAACCAAAAATTGTACGACCATTACTTAGAACGGATTTAGGAGAACAGCCTCATGGGTTCTATAGTCATCCAATACAAAATGAAGCACGCAAAAATGACCCTAATGGCGGTGCATTTTATAGAGAAATAATCTGCCCAGGCATGGAAAATTGTCCAGTTTGTAAAACAGGTGGCAAACATGCAAGCAGATTACGTATGGCAATGCCAGTTTGGGATTATTCTACACAATCAGTTCGAATTTTAAAATCAGGTACAGATCTATTTAAATCACTGTCACCACTTGCAAAAGCGAAACAGAATATTGAAGCAATGAATTTTATAGCAACCAAGACAGGTACTAAGGGTGATATGTTCAGTACGGAATACATTGGATCATCAGCGATGCCACAACCTACTGATGTTTATCCAGGTTATGACTCACTACAACCACAATTGCCTATTTTAGCAGAAGTTTATGCACCAGACACTGTAGAAACAATGCAAGCTAAAGTATTAGAAGTTGGATTGAATTGGGAAGAATTCATTAAACCTCTAGAACTAGAATATCCAAAATCTCTAAAAGAAGCATTAGCACATGTAATGCCAAATACTAAGCATAAAGGTGCAACACTTGAACAAATTAATGCACAAGATCCTAGTTTTATAGATTGGCTGTCAACATCTAAACGTCAAAATGAAACTAAAGCGTGTGCACAAATTATTATGGTAAATCTACGTGGTGTTATGATTGATGGAGTACCAAATTTCAATAACCCGCAACAAGGAACTCCAGTACAGCAAGCGCCAACAGCAACAGTTCCTAGTCAACCAATTACACCACAACCAACTGGTACTGTAGCAACTCAAACACCGCCAACACAGCCACAGCAGACAGCACCAGCGGCTACGGCTCAACCACAAACACAGGTTGGACAACCGGATACGGCGTTTGATAAGAACCAAGTGATTCAAAAGATAAACGTGTCAATTCAATCACATCCTGAGGTATCAGGCAAAGGATATCAAGCAGTAATCGATCTACTAGCAAGAGAATGTAATGGTGTAACTAATATCTATGCTATGACAGATGAGCAGTTACAACATCTAACAACATTCTTAGGTATTGAATAATCTAATGGGTGCCCTAGTGGCACCCTCCTTATCTAGGAGGCAATAAAATGGCAAAGAAGAAAAAGAGTCCATTGGCACGGAAAAATGCCAATAATCGCAAGAGGGGCAAGGCTTTCGAAAAGAAGATAGCTAAGTCCCTTAATATGTATGTAGTACCATATTCCGGTTCAAATTCAAGGTTTGGATGGGGAGATATTAGAGACAATGAGGGCACTGGTCCCTGTAATTGGCTAGGTGAGGCAAAAAAGAGAATTGTTCCATCAGAGCTTAAACCTAGACACAAAATACCAATCGAAGATATAGAACAAATTGAAGATGAATGTGAAATCTATGGAGCAGAATGGTTCTTTGCATTCTCTAGACCAAAGGTACCATTTGGATTTGTTATGATTAATAATACAACTATGCTCAAGATGATCCATGCAGACGCAACACTGCCATTGATGTTAGAAATCCAGATGAATAACAAGATAAAGAACCTTTATATTTCAGAAATCGAAATGGCTGATAGACTAAACATCAAGAATTTTTATAAGCAACCAAAATGTTGTGTCTATTTTAAATTCAAAGGCAAAGTTTATGTCATTATGACACTTAAGCAATTCACTACCGCTATCCATAGTATCAATAAGGATAGATGGAAGGAAGTGAAAGAGAATGCAATTAGTCAAGATTAATGTAAGTAATACAGTTTGTATAATTGAAGGCCATATAGACCCTGCCACATTAAGTAAAATTCAAGAAGTATGTTCATATGAGATTCAAGGACAACATTTTATGAAGAAGGGTGGCAAATGTGGTAAATGGGATGGTCGTAAGCATCTATTTAATATTAACACAAAATCATTCCCAACTGGCATATTGGATATAGTATCTGGTTTATTGACTAGATATGAGTATAAATACGAGTATGTATTTCAATATTCAAATGGTACTCCAGTATCTTATCCTAGATGTAACTTCCAATTTAGAGACTATCAAAATGAAACAATTATTAAGGCAACATTTGCTAAAAGTGGAATAATTCAATCTGCTACTGGCTCGGGCAAGACCGTAATGATGGCTGGTATTATAGAATCTATTGGCTGTAGAGCCGTAGTTATAGTTCATACATTAGATTTACTTAAGCAGGTAATGGATACACTGCATGCCGCATTTGGGATTGAAATTGGACAGATTGGCGGTGGCATTGTTAATCTACAAGATATCACTGTTGCTACTGTACAAACTCTATCGCAGTGCTTATCTAAGTCATTCTATGAGAAATATGCCTTTGATGAAGAAGGTCATGGATATGAAGATAAAATGGATATTAAACAACATAAAAAAGACATACTCAATTGGTCACATACAGTTGGATTAGTATTGTTTGATGAAACACAGCGTGTTGGTAGTTCTACAGCATTTGGCGCACGTCAAATGTTTAAAAATGCAAGTAGAGCATATGGCTTGAGTGCTAGTCCTTGGCGCGATGATGGAGGATCAATGATGATCAGGGCCGCATTTGGTGAGATCATAGTTTTTAATACTGCATCCGATTTAATTAGGGATGGATGGCTTATGCAACCAACAATTAAAATCATAGATGTAATAGACAATATATGGAGTGGTAGAACATATGCTCAAGTTTATAAATCAGCAATTGTTGAAAACAATTCTAGAAATATGCAGGTTGTTAATGAAGCATTAAGACATCATGCAAATGGTCTAAATACATTGGTGCTGATTACTCAAATAAAACATGGAGAAATTCTGCAGAAGATGTTTAAAGCATTTGGTATAGATGCACTTATGATATCTGGTAAATCAGGGAAGAAACATCGTGAGCAAACAATCCAAGATATGAGAGATGGTAAAGCACCATTGGTTATTGCATCGTCAATAGCGGATGTTGGATTGGATGTACCTAGACTTGAGGCAGTGGTTGAAGCTGGTGCTGGAAAATCGTCGACAACAGCATTGCAAAGGATTGGTCGTATTATGAGACTGCATGATGACAAGACAGAGGCGATATTTTCAACGTTCAGAGACAATGCACCATTTATTAATAAACATATCAATAATAAGATTAAGATTTGGAAGACGGAACCCGAGTTCAAATTTGAGGAGGTAAAATAATGTATGATATGATATGGTGTTCTAAGTGTGCTAGATGTACAAATGCATTACAGATTATGAGGCACCATAGGCCAGATTTGAAGTGCCAGCTTGGGTTCACATTACGTAAATCTGGATATTGCAAGGGTTTTGATGGTAGTGTGATTATGCAACAGAGATTATTTTATCCATGTTATATATGCGATCAACCAACTAAATGCTATCATACTAAACTAAAACAACATATATGTAATAAATGTTATAAGGAGGAAAAGTAATGGATATCAAAACATTAGAATATATGGAGACTAGGGTAAAAGCATCAAAGCAATTATTTAATGACATGGAGAAGATTAAGACCATGACTGAAAAACTCATTGAATGTGAAACATCAATGGACAGTAGTGGTATAGCATTAAGAATTGTCAGCAAGAATCCAACATATACACTATGTGATCAATATCATGGGGACAATTCATCACATTTAGTATTCACCAAAGATGAGCAGAAGCGAATATTGCGTGCAGTAGGTGATGTACTTGGTGAGATCTATGAGGCTCGTGAAGACGAATTTGCAAAATTATAGGAGGATATGATGGCATATAAAGGATGGATCCCATGGGCAGGATCTAAACGGAAACAGGCGGCAGATATCGTAGATAATTTCCCAGCAGAAGTCAACAATCTGATTATTCCATTTATCGGGTCAGGTGGAGAATTACGAGAGATATTATCTAGAGTCAAAATAAATGGCAATATTATAATCAATGACATCAACCAAGATCTGATGGCATTATGGAGAGATCTAGTATATAGACCTAGTGAGATCATAGATAACTATGAACGATTATATAATATTATCAATATGAGCGGACTATTCTATGAAGCTGTAAAGGCTGAATATAACAATGATGTATCAGACTCTGATGACGAGATCATAAATCTCAATAATATCAACAAACATCATCTATTATATGCCTTAATTCGCGGTTCCATGCGTGGTGAGGTTAAATATAAAGATGGCAAGTTTGTATCATCATGGGGTAAAAGAATGGCAACACCATCCACAGTAGAATCTAATATAATGGCATGGCATAATGCACTTGAGCCATTTAAAGATAGAATATCTATCTATAATGATGAGGTTAGCAAATTTTTATTTCTACAAATGCATAATATCGAGGGTGGTGATCTAGTATTCTTGGATCCGCCATATATGAATAGTACATGGTATTACGGCGATGATAGTGCGGACACATTCTGGCTTTATTTATTTGAGTCTATTGAATCATTGCCATGCGATTACTTCATGACACTCAATGGTAATATCGAAGAATATCCAATACCTGAGCATCTATATACTGAATATAAGTATATCTATTACAGCCAGAAAGCTAAAGAGGATGGAATTAGGTCGTCTAGAGATACACTATGGATGAGGAAATTGGCTGGGTTAGACTATTCAGGACCACCGCAGATATTACAGGAATCAGTTGATGCTGAGATTAAGAGACGCGGAGCACGTGGCGGTGGTGGTAATATTGGCACAAATATTAACTTATTCCAAATGATTGAAGAACTAAATAAAACGATGCAATCAATTGACAATTCATTGAAGAATATCACAGATGCACTAGAACTTAGGAATCAATATCTATAGGAGGCTATTATGGGACACGTAGTAATGGATAAAAATCAAAGAAAGAAGTACGATGAATTATTTGATCAGATGGTGGATTTAACACCACTCGAAATGCTGAAATTTATGGATAAGCAAGGTCCAGTAATCGGATACCAGATGATCATAGATCTACAAACTAATCACAATAATAAAGTCATATATCGTCTATGGAAGAAATTAGACAAAGCATTGAAAGCAGATATTAGAAGTAAAGTTCAAAATGGATTAGCAACCAACTGGAACGTGATGGTGCAAGCTGGTAAACAGGCATATGAAGAATTCACTAGTCCAATTACAGGACAATTAGCCGCGGACTTAGTAAACAATATGTTAAATCAGCGCATGACTATGGTAGATTTTTACATGCGTGCAATTGCACAATTGGTTGGTATAGATGATTTTACTAGAGTAGAGGATCTTGCAAAACAATTGATTGATGAGCATAATGAAAAAGCGAAGTCCTCAGGAAAGAGCTAGATTATGGTTTATATGGCTAGAGAGTCGAGGAGATTGCTTAATGTGATCTCCTCATATAATATAAACAATGGATTTAGATATGAAATCGATGCAAATGAAGCATTAACAATGGATGAGTTAGTTCTTAAACTTAGAGCAGAACATATCGAAAAAGCTATAGACAAATGCATTGCCAAGGGTAATATAGTACGCGCACGTGATTTATTTACTTATGGCGACATGATGAAACTTACGAACTGCGGCGCGGTTAATCCAATTTTTGATAAGTTAATATTTAAGAATCCAGATCCTGAGAAGGGTGATTATGCAACCAATATAATGATGTATCAAATCATATGTGATAAGGTATTGAACGATGACATGACATATAATACACTACATAAGATGTTTGAGATCACTACTAAGAAATATTCATATAGGATGGTCATGAAAGCAGTAGACAGATGTTTGGCAGATGGACAACGCAATTTCGCCTATATGTATGAAGTCATCAAATCAACACAGATTGGCATTGAATTGGATGCTCAAAAAGTAAAACAGAGGCTCATATCTGAAACATATAATGAGAAGTTCTATAAAAACAATGAATCATCTGGTCATGATCAGCAAACATTAGATACATCTAAGAGTCGGTTTAATGAACTTATAGGGAATGCCAGATTGAAACGAGACATCAGAAACATTAAGGGGCGATAGATTTGCAGGGTAAATTAAGAGACATACAGGGCTTGCGTGACCAATTATGTAGCTTCATGCCATTAAACAGATTTATAGAAGCCGTAGATAAATCAGCTATGATACGTGTCAGTGATGAACTCTATAAGAAGCGATGTAATATGGATATACATCCTACAGGAGATGATGGTGAGAAAGATACAACACCATCCTTCACTGTGCAACCACAGAAAGGATTCTATTACTGTTTTGGGTGTGGAGCAAGTGGTGATCATATCCAATATGTTGAGGAAGTTAAAAAAGTATCACATATTGAAGCTATGTTTATTGCGGCTGATATTATGGGGTTTGATCTACAACCATATATGGCAGAATTAACAGAAGAAGAGAAATACGAAAACGAACTATATGCAAATAATGGAATGGCTAGAGAATTTGCACATCAGAAGTTATTTTCAAATCCACAAGCGATGGATTATATGCTAGGTCGTGGTTTTACAATAGATACACTCATGGAATACAAAATTGGATATGCAGACCGAATGAATATGGGACGTGTAACAACTTGGGATGGGTGTATAGCACAATTCAAAAATGAACTTCATTTAGTAGAGACCAGATCAACAGCCAAGAAACAATTTGATAATGCAATTCTATTCCCAGTAACAACACCATGGGGTGCGATGAGGTATTTTCAATCGAGACCATTTGAAGCCGCTACGAAAGGGCAGAGATATATTGGCGCAGATGATGATCACCCACTCTATAGTAAGGAAGACAGATTCTTTGGCTTTGATATAATGCGCAGAAAGTTGCATAATTACAATAACCAAGCGGTTGTAGTTGAGGGTGCACCTGATACTATGAAAGTCAGTCAAGCAGGATTTCCAACATTTGGTGCATTAGGAACTACAATTAATAAACGTACTTATGATATGTGTGATAAGTATAGAATCCATACACTTATATTATTATTTGATGGTGACAGTGCTGGTCGTATTAGAACTAAAAAGATAGCACGAGATTATCTTAAATTCGAAACAGATGTCCGATTGAAAATAGCATTATTGCCTATGGGCTATGACCCAGATGACTATATTGGACAGCATGGATTTGATGCAATCAAAGAAGTACTAGACTCATCAGTATATGTAACACAATATCTAATTGATATTCTATACGAGGAGATGTCAGATAGATACACTGAACTAAATAAGCAGACTATGAATATTGATTTCATGTGGGATGCTCAAGAGTTAATAAATGCAGTCAATGATCCGTTCATGAAGAAGATTATGATTCAACATGTGGCATCGAAGATAGGCATATCAACCGATGAAGTTGAGGATTATTACTTGGCTGTGGCATGTACTAATGATATATCATTGGCATCACCCGAAGGTGAAGAGATTGTACTTGGTGAGATGTTAAGAGATGAAGACTTCTGTCTTGATATGTCACAGCAATTTGATCCTCAAGATTGGTATTTATCAAGACATCGTAATTTATTTGACATACTACAAAAATATGGTCATAAAGATGTGCTAGAACTACGGACAATTATTAAGAATTTAAGTATGGATCAAATATTGACTGATGAATGGATTAAAGAATTATTAGATAAACATGGAGATGTAGAATTTTTCGTAGACGATATCGAAGACAAGCTAATACGTAGAGCGGCAAAACAACAGATCAATATGATGGAAATGTCACTTAATGATCTAACTAAAGATCCACGTATGACATTAGACCAAGGTATTACAGATATCTATAGTACAGTCTATAAAAACAATATAGACAGAGAATCTGATGATGGACTCAAGTTAGCTCAGGATTGGATGGAGAAATTCTATGACAAAGTACAGAATCCTGTTGAGTTTGTTGGAGTACATTTAGGACCAAAATTCTATGGGATGTCTAAAGCACTACTAGGACTAGATGATGCTACACTCACTGTAGTGGCTGGAAATCAAACAGTTGGTAAGACTGTAACATGCCAAAACTGGGCAGAATATATTTCAATAACAGCGCCAGAAACTGAATTGGAAGATTCATTATGGCTATCGCTTGAGATGACTAAGGAACAATGTACGACTAGATTTATGTCGATGCTCTCAGGTGTAGAATCAGAGAAGTTACGTACTGGTCATGTAGATCAGGAAGAACTTAGATCAGTAGAGGGTGCGGCGGCATTACTAGCACAATCAAAATTACACATTGCAGATCAGGGTCATGATTTATCAAAGGCATTGTCAATAGCTCGTAGACATATAATGAAATACAAAGCTAAAGTTATCTTTATCGATTACGTTCAATTGCAAATGATATCTGGCACTAAGAAACAGCGATATCAGGAGCTTGGACTGATCTCAAAGGCATGGAAGCAATTAGCGAATGAGTTCAAGGTGGCTGTCGTATTGGTGTCGCAGTTAAGCAAACAAGCACTGATCGAAGATGATGCACGTGCCGAACATGGTGCAGGATCATATGAAATAGCACAAGATGCAGATAACTATATTACATTAAAGCGTAGAACAGAAGATGAGATTAATGAGGGCACACTACCTGTAGTAGGGAATATTAAGGGATTAATTGATAAGAATAGACATGGTGAACGTGATATACCATTTAGCTTATATTTGGACGGTCCCACACAAAGAATTGGAGAAACGAAGTTTATGTTCAATGAACAATAGTTTACGGGCCGGTCATCACTTTACGATGGCTGGCTCAAACACTATAACAACTATGCGGCGATTTTGAAAGGAGCAAGTAATTATGAATACACAAGTTTTAGTAATTGTAGGACCACCTGGATCAGGTAAATCAGCCATAGGCAGACAACTCTCAACAGACCTTGGAGGAATTTACATATCATCAGGTGATATTGCAAGAGAATTAGCAAAAATCGACACAAATACAGCGGATAGTCTTGCTAGAGGCGGACTAGCAAATGAAATGGCGATGAGAACACAGATACAGACTAAAATAGTGGCGGCATCCAATACAGCTAATATGATAGTATTAGATGGATTTCCAAGATTCTATGATCAATATCTGTTCTTAAAGAGCATTACAAATTCAGAGCCAATTATTATCTTGGTTGACACAGATCTGGAGGTCTGCGGATATCGACTATCACAAAGAAAAAGAAATGATGATATACTATCAATCATTGTTAACAGATTTGAGAAATATAATGAAGTCACATTGCCGATGATCAGACAAATCTCACCAAAGATCGTAGTCAATGGAAATCAGGCATTACAAGATGTTGTATTTGATATAAAGAAGGCAATCCAATGAAGATAGCGAGAATAGATAAATTCGATATAACTAACGGTAAACCATTCACGGATGAAGCAGTAACTACAATATGGTTTCAGGGATGCAATATTGGATGTAAAGATTGCCAAAATCCAGAACTACAATCATTTGATGGCATTGAGATGTCAATAGATGATATTGTAAAGACTGTAAATATTGCCGATAATGATTGGATAGTATTTCTAGGCGGAGAACCACTTGACCAATCATATGCTGATCTATTTCTGCTAGCATCAGAACTCAGAAATATCTATAAAAGAAACATAGCATTATATACTGGATATACACGTATATCAATTGGAACAAATCTTGAAAATATATGTGATTTTATTAAATATGGTATGTATAGACACAATCAAAAAAGAGACGGATTTCCATCATCAGAAAACCAAAAGGCCTTTAAGAGGAGAGGTCGTGACGGTGGACTATATGAGATCCGTTATTAAAGGAGAAAATATGTCAAGAATAGCTGGTATTACTGTAGAGAGAGAATTTAAATTATTATATGATTCATATACACAAAGTAGTAAAGGATTAGATCTACTAAAATTAACAGGGATTGCACCCAATCAATTAGATATCGGTAATTCAAGTAAAGAATTTTTTCAAAATAGACTATCAGATGTCTATCAAGATCAGAACAGCAATATTACAGAAATACAAGATCCAACAACATACTCTGCACATCTTATGAATGGACCTATGAAGTTATTGGGATATCATACATTATGGTATTATGGTGTGAAGAGATATGGTATTGACCAAGCAAACAGAGACATTGCGGCGATTTGGGACGGAGAATTATACTTCCATGACGCACACGGCAAGAAATTACAACTACCGTATTGCTATGCATTCAGTTTAACAAGCATGGTAGTGGAAGGGAGACCTTATGGACCATCAATTAATACACCAGCGAAGCACAGACGATCATTTATCTCACAGGTCGACAAGCTCATTGGAGATATGTCAAGACAATTTGCAGGAGCAACAGCACCATCAGACTTCTTCATGTGGTATGCACATTTCTGTCAAAAAGAGAACCTCGACCCTAGAAATCCAGCCCATAGGAAAGAAATCATCCAAGATTATCAATCATTGGTTGTCCTTTTCAATGACGCATCAAGATCTGAAGGAGAATCTCCATTCGTCAATCTCGGTATTTATGATGAATCTGGCCTAAATAGCCTATTTGGTCACGTATTCTATCCTGATGGTAGCAAGCCAGATATAGACTATATCATGGAATTACAGAAGATATTCTGTGAGTGGTTCAAAAATGGTGATCCAATTACTGGATTCCCATACAGATTTCCAGTAGTAACAATGAACATCACGATCGGCGATAAGAAAGAATTCATCGATGAAGAGTTCGCACAGTGGGCGGCAGAAACCAATATGAATTTGGGTAATTTCAATATCCATTTTGGCAAGAAATCCAAGTTGGCAATGTGTTGTAGATATGAGAATGATCTAGATGATATGGATATGTCACCAGATAGCTTTGGAAATGGCGGGGTTAATATTGGATCTCATAGAGTAGTAACAATCAATCTACCTAGATTAGCATTAGACTCAAATGCAGGTCAGGGGTCTATAGAAGAGCTATTAACACACAGAATGGATACAGCACGAAGATTATTAAAGATTCATAGAATAGATGTCTTACAAAAGAGAATTGATCGTACACCTAAATATCTCAAGTTCTTCGGAGATCGTGAAGGCGGCGGTACGGGCTGGTTCTCATTGGATACGATGTTCTCAACATTTGGTATTACGGGTGCTAAGGAAATGGTAGAATATCTTGGATATGATATCATAGATGATAACGGCACCGAGATTGCTCAAGATATATTCTCATTCATGCGTGAAAAGACAAAGGAATATCGCAAAGAAGATGGTTGGGCTTATAACATTGAAGAAATTCCAGGTGAACAAACTTGTGTTACACTAGTTAAGAAAGATAGAACATTTGGATATGACATAGCAACCAATCTTTATAGTAATCAATATGTTCCATTAATTGCTGATGTTGATATCTTCGATAGAATTGATATCGCAGGTAGATTCATGAGCATAATTTCAGGTGGTGGTATTGTTCATTTGAACTTTGAAGATAGACTGCATTCAGCAAAAATGATGTATCAACTATTTAAATTGTGTGCTCAATCTGGTGTTAATCATGTTGGGATCTGTTTTAGAACAGGTAAATGTATAAATGGACACACAAACATAATCGGACAGTCTAGAGAATGCCCTGATTGTGGAGCACCAATTAAAACAGCAATGAATCGAGTGATAGGGTATTATTCATTTGAAGAATGTTGGAACCCAACTAGACGAAATTATGATGCAGAATTAAGAGTCTGTAAAGATTGGCATGAGGAGGAATAGATGATGCAAGATTTGAAGGTGTTCAGAACGGAAGAGGCTAGAGAATTTGATTTAATACATGTCAAGAAACAAGGTGATGTGGGCTATGATCTGCCATCTATAGTACAAGAGCATATTGGAATCCATCAAGCAGATGGTTTTGCATTAGGGATCATGCCTTCACCAAGTATGGACACAATGCCGTACTTCTGGTTACCAAAGAAACAAATGGTCAACATTCCAACTGGTATATTTGTTAGGATGCCTATGGGCTATTATGGTAGATTAGAATGTAGATCATCAACCAATCAGAAATTAATGATATCTGGTGATTCAATAATCGATGAAGGATATACAGGTGAATTGATTGCTTGTATTGCAAATTTAAGTGATAAAAAGATTATGATAAAACATGGTGATAGATTAGTACAATTAGTAATTCATAAAAAGTGTACACCAAATATAATAGAAGTTAATTGCCATGATAATTTAGGCATTACACAGCGAAATTGCAGTGGCTTCGGAAGTACGGGTAACTAATATGACTAGACTGAAACGAGGCGAATGCGAAAAAATTGATAATATTAATGATGCGGTAGTCAAGGTTCAGTCTGGAGATGCTGTCTTGGAGGAGGAGGGAATGACCTTCCTCCTCGATATATTTAAGCCACTATTATTGACGATCTGCAAGAAATGGTCTATTAAGTATAACAACGGCACAGTGATTATTGGCTGGAATGATATACTAGCAGACATTAGATATTGGATGTGGCATTATACTAAATTTAAATATGAGATTGATGGACAAGCCACATATAATAATTTCATTCAATCACACTTGGACAGTAGAGTCAGATATATTTATCAAAGTAAAGTTAAAGATAATAAGAGATACCAATTAATGAAGGAATATGATGACATGTCTAATGAAGAGACATTCGAAACATATACAAGAAGGCATCCAAATGTAAACAACCAATCAGCATATCCTACAGCAGAAGAAGAAATAATTAACAATGAGCGTGACAAACATATTGAGGGTGTACTATTAGCAGTGAAGCTGGCGGTAAATAATATGGATTTAAGTGAAAGAGATGAATATATTCTAAAATCTATTATTGAAGGCAAAGCTCAGACTACTACTGCCAGAGAACTTGACATTTCTAAGCAAAGGATAATACAACTCACGAAGAAACTGAAAGCAAGGTTATATGACCATATCGACAACACGGTGCCAGATTGGGAGGATGTAATATATGGAGAATAAGATTGATTTCGTGGATATGCATCTACATACGGAATATTCTAATAAAGACGGTATGATCAGAACACTGGATCATGATGAACCCAAGAAAGTTAAAGAAGATATTATTCAAATAGCAGAAGAACGGGGACATGGCATCATAACTGCCACAGATCATGGCGTTATGTCGGCACATGGTGATTTAGCACTGGCGGCTTATGCATTTGGGATGAAGCATATTATAGGATGTGAATTCTATATGGCGGCACAGCCAAAACAAGATTATAATCAGGATGATTGGGTATGGAACAATGGTCTCATGATTAATTCCAGACATTATAAATCATTTGAGAGGCGTGGTGAGGCATATTATCATCTTAATGCATGGGCGAAGAATTGGAAGGGCTACCAGAATCTATGTTCATTGATGTGGTACTCATATTATGAAGGATTCTATCATGAGCCACGTATTGATTTGGAATTGATTGACAAATATGGAGACGACATTATCTGGAGTGGAGCCTGTATTGGTGGACCAGTTGACCAAATGATACTCAAGGAAGATTTTGGCGGTACCATGGCAATGTTAAACTGGTTCCAGTCTAGATTTGGTGATGATTTTATATTAGAATATCATAATCATGACATACCTGATGAGAATACTGTTAACGACCAGAAGGTAGGCATAGCAGAATCAATGGGTATTACGATTATTGCGGCTACAGACGCGCACTATAGATATAAAGATGATATGGATGCACATGCAAATCTCCTAGCAATCAATTTTAATAAGGAAACTGACCACCCTAATACATTTGGCTTTAAAGGGAAAGGATATCATATATTGTCTGCAAATGAGTTGAGAACATCGTTTAAAGATGAATATATTAAAAATACCATGATTATAGCCAACAGATGTGATGGCAATGTGTTAAAACCATCAAAGGAAATCTTTACACCAAAATTCAGTGTGCCAGAGTGGTTTGAGAATGGAGGAGTGGAACAATGGGATTAAATATAACCATAGCACCAACGGACGATAGAGATATAGAGGGAGAAATCAGAACGGTGCTACAGCAATATAAGGGTAAGGCAATAAACGACAATAATATTAAATGCTTAAGAGAATCAATCGAAGCAATCGTTGACGATACTAGTGAAACATTTAGTATTGATGATATATATTTGACTATTACTGACAATACAGGTGTAACACATGATATAATACCATATAAGGAGAGAAATAATGATGAACATAATGTCAGGTTTGTTCAAAAAGAAACGGAGGCCAACAGTGAATCTTAGAGATATTAAATTACCAGAAGAACCCTCGACAAATCAATTGGTTGAATCAGACATTGAAACACCAGAACCGCGTCGACCATCGACACCAATAGCGCGAAATGGCGTTCCAATCAAACAAGACCTACTCGTTAATGTCTTTCAGATCGGAGAACGGAAGCAACACCTAACAAACAAGATCTTGCATATTCAGTGTACAACCAAAGAGGTATATAGTGAGGTATGTGGCAAGATTAATCAGATTATGAATGTTAAGAATAATGATGTGGTTGATTTAGACCAATGGCGTATCAAATATTCAGAATTCGCAATAAAGACTATGGGTTATATGTCTATTAGCACAGATTGTACTAAACAGGCACAAAGCCATGAGAGATATCGAACAGTTGTGCTGGAGAAAATGTATAACAACAGGCCTGATCATTTACAGCCGATATGGGAAAAGCTAGGTGGGGATGATGTCTTGTCAATAGTTATTCAACCATCATTGGATGGTACTGGCAGTAAAATTGATGATATATTTAACAAACTCGGAGGACAATTGAATGGAAATAAACAAACAAGGCAGATTCCTGATGCACATAGTCGAGAAGGGATTCGTTGAGAAATACGGACCGAATTGGCAACAGAATGATGAAGTAGTTAAGAGATATGAAGTCGAAAAACGTGTAATTATAGAGGAAAACAATTTTCAAGATTATATATTAAATGTATGGGACATTCATGACTTCTGTAGAGATGAGAAACGTGTTAAGGAATTCTGTGAGTTGCGCGGTCATGAATTGCCCGAATATGGAGTAATCCCATTAGGACCAGGCCGTGGATCTGTGGGTGGGTCTATAGCATGTTATGCCATTGGTATCCATGAATTTTGTCCAATTGAATATAAGCTAATTTTCGAGAGATTCTTAAACTCAGAACGAATAGCCCCTCCAGACATTGATTTTGATATATCCCAACGCTATCGCCATATTGTAGTAGATTATATTGCATGGAAGAATGGTGCAGATAAGGTTTCCCAGATAATCACATTTCAGACTTTTGGTGCTAATTCAGTAGTAAGTGACGTATTAAAATCAGCCAGAGTCGCAGAAGTGGTCATAGATGAAGTCAAAGATACATTTGGTGAAGGCTGTGACCTTGAAGAATTACTAGACAATGAAGATTTTATAAATGCGGTACATAATATATCGTATCCAGATATTGAGGTTATAGCAGATAAGCAAACATATGGTCAATTATTTGATAATGACAAATTCATTGATATGTTAAACGATGAACAGATGGAGAAATTTGCCGCAATCAAGACTGATCCTAATCCTTTATGTTCAGTAAGATTCACTTTCCTATCAAAGTGGGATGGCGATAGAGTAATAAATGTTATCAAGAGACTATATGGTCTCAAGAAGAGTCCATCAGTCCATGCCGCTGGTGTTATTATATCACCTAAGGTGTTGAGCGAAAATGTGCCATTAATCTATTATAAAGATAGTAGTGGTAAATATGTGACCGCGATGCAATTTGATATGATGCGTGCAGAAGATTTTGGATACCTTAAATTGGATGCATTAGGCCTTAGAACTGTAGATGTTAATTTTGACGCAGAGAAGCTAGTACAGCACTGGTATGATCCTGAATTTGCATATAAATCAACACCTCTAGGAGATCATGATGTAAAACAGTTATTTAGAGATGGAAATACAAAATCAATATTTCAGTGCGAATCTGGTGGATTTACGCAACTAATGAAAGATCTTTATGATGCAGATAGTATAGCAGAATCGATGGGCTTTATACCACAAATGGTTGATTATGATTTATTACCAGAAATAGGTATGCAATCACAATTGAATATAATAATGGGAAATGCATTATATAGGCCAGGACCTTTGGATGCAGAAATTGATGGTAAGACTATGGTACAGCATCTGATCGACCGTAAATCTGGTAAAGATAAGGTAGTATATCTCTTTCCTGAGGAAGCTGAATATCTAGAAGATACATTTGGTATTATGGTATTCCAAGAACAAATTATTTATCGTGTTAGACAAATGACAGGATGTTCACTTGGGCGTGCAGATATTCTACGTAAGGCAGTTGGTAAAAAGAATATGGCTCTAATCGACAGTGAATTAGAATGGTTAGGAGATGCGGCTAGGGAACATAATTTCACAACCAAGAGTCTAACTCCACAGCAAAAAGATTCAATTATTCAAATTGCAAAGGATCAAATCAGAACGTTTGGTAGATATGGATTCAACCGCGCTCATGCTGTTGAATATGCAGAAAATATGAGACGTGGTGCAATAGCTAAATCTAAATATGCAGATTGTTTTTATACAGCAGAATTAAATTCATTGATTGTTGGCAATAAACCAAAGAAACAGATGCTTGTTATTAAAGATATGACCAGAAATAATGAACAGATTAATCTATTATCACCATTGGTATCATCAGGTGCAACCAAGTTTACTATGACAGATAAGAATATTATTAGATTTGGTATGCAAGCTATATCTGGTATCGGACCTAAGACAGTTGAGGCAATCCTGAAAGATATAGACTTGAATGGACCATATATCTCATTTGAAGACTTTAGATTAAGGGTCGCTGGCGGCGCGGTTAATGGAACTGCAGTAGAAGCGCTGGTTAAGTGTGGCGCATTTGATGACTTATTGCAAGCTGGAGTACACAAATTCCCAAATAGAATGACCATGGCGGCTGGATGTAGAGAGATTAATGATAAAATTAATAAGTGGAAGCGCAAAAAGAAGCGTGTAGCTGGTGATTATTATCCGACATATGATGATGTAATGCAGTTAATACGGATAAACGCACCACTAGCATCTTTAGAAGAGATTGAAGAAGATCCAATCACATATGCAGAATGGGAAAATGAAGTACTTAGTTTCTTTATATCGGCGCATCCAATTGACAGGTATCGTGATGAGATGTATCGATGGAATTCACTTGAAGATGAAGATATTGCTGATTTCCAAGTAGGAACTGAGGTTTATATTGCAGGATATCTGGTAGATAAACATGAGCATACTATTACAAAGGATGGTCGCAACAAAGGCAAGAAGATGGGCTTTATTACAGTAGAAACAGAGTTTATGCAATATAGTTGTACGGTATTTCCGGATCTATGGAAGACATTTCATCAATATATTAGTGACTTAAATGTACCAGTAGCAATGAAATGTAGGGTTGGCAAGCCCTATCATGGTAAACCATCGCTTGAGGGCTTATATATTAGACCAATGACAAATGATGGTATTAGAGATTGTCCAGAATGTCACATCTACTTACCAAATTCAATAAATTATGAAGATATACTAGAATTAAATAAGATGTTCTATGAACATCAAGGATTGACTGAGGTAATATTTACATGTATTGTACGTGGAACAGTAATCGAAATGAAGTGCCCACAAACGATCGGGCTAAATAATAGGATAATCGACTTCGTAAAATTAATCGGAGGCGACCTAAAATATAAAGAATTTAACTATTAAAAGGAGGAAACAAGATGTCAGTAAAAGATTTAGCGGTAAACGTAGTAGGTGTAACTTTCAAGAATGAAAATGGTACTAGTAGAAGGGAATATATCAGTGAGATGATAGACAAAATTCAAGCCAATGGTTTCCCACCAGCAATTATATTGAAACGTGAGCCAACTAACAAATATGATGTTAATGCGGTTATGGTAATGCACTATGACATGGAAGATCAGGACAATCAATTAAAACAGATCGGTTATATTGGCAAGGATTATGCTGAGATTCTAGCACCAATGATGGATTCTGGAGTTGAATTTACAGCATGCATAAGATATGAAAATGACAAGTTCAAAATTGGACTACATAAAAATAGACCATATTGCCATATAGCAATTAATCAGGTGGCACCAAATGAGTAGTTCGAAACAGCCTTGGCAAGAAATGAACATTATTATGATACAGAACGTATTCGGTGCCAAGATAACAAATATAAGAAGAGCAGGAAGCAAAACTACTATTAGGAGGAAGCAATAATGTTACAAATTAATGATAATGCAGTAAATCCAATAATAGCAATGGACTTTGATGGTCCTTGCTCATTGATATTCAATGATGATGGAAATCAATGTTACCCAAAATGTGGACCAATTCGCAAACACTTAGTCAATTTCATTAGGTTCTTGAAGGCAAATAACCTTGACATTGTTTTAAATACTTGTCGAGAGAATGAAGGTCTAGATAATGCAATACAATTTTTAAGGGAAAATGATATCTTCGATGAATTTGCGGCAATCAATGAAAATATTGCACCGTGGGATTATGATTCACGCAAAATCTACGCTCATATGTATGTTGACGATAGAGCATATGGATGGGAAGAATATGATGATATACTATTGGATGTAGCGGTACAAATAATGGTTAAATTACTACATGCTCCAACTACAATCGCATTTCATATTAGAAATGAGCTTGCTGAAGGACGTATCATCAATGTAGTAGAACATATGGTCGCAGATGATGCGGTGCTTGTAGAATAATGAGTCAGAGAATATTCTATACAGATGGTTCTGCAAATTCACAAAATAGATTGGGAGGCTGGGCGTTCATTGAACTTGACCAGCCTTTCGGCTCTATTGTAGATATCGATTTTGGCTTCGCTGATGATACGACCAATAATCGAATGGAGATGACAGCAGTACTGGCGGCAATCAATAGTTGTGTTATAGGGTCTGGACTTTATGTTGTAACTGATAGTGGATATGTTTATAATGGATATACTCATCCATCATATCTCGACAAATGGGTAACAAAAGGCTGGAAAAACAGTAAAAAGGAACCCGTACCTAATCGAGATTTATGGGAAGATTTTCTTATGGTCAAGCAAATGGATCTTTACAATATTCAATGGGAACATGTTCGTGGTCATAGCAAGGATGCTGGTAATCCACATAATAAATACAATGAATTGGCTGATATGCTTTGTAATTACAAGCGCAGAGATGAATTCTTCAAAATTTCTTGGCTAATAGCGGCATGTACTAAATTGGATATCAGAATTAGTCCGTTAGCAATGGACAATTTATTAAGACTGGAGGATGGATTTTAATGATTTTAGCAATGGGAGCAACACATACTAAAGAAAAGAAATTAAAAGAAATAGTACAGCAGATGCAAACAACAATTCATACTAGTACACCAACAAATATATTGAACTATGATGTATTATTTCAACTAGGTGTATCTATACCGACACATCTACAATATCAGGTTGAAGCTATAATGCAAACAATGTACTATAATTTATATTGGATTGCCGAGATTAAGGAAGATGGATTTAGCTATATTTGTGACGACCAACATATGTATTCTAGATCATTATCAACAGCAAAGGAGACTAAGGGACAACCTGTTGAGAAATCAACACATGTGCCACATATTACACTATTCTTCAAGCAATTGAAGGATGTACATGATATTTCAGTAGATATACATGGAGAGCTGTATTATCCAAATAAGACATCAGACGATGTAACAAAGATTATGGGATGTACCGTAGATAAGGCAATTGCAAGACAACAAGAGATGGGTTGGTTGGATTATCTAGTATATGACCTACGCTCAGTGAATGGGATCAATATCTGTGATCAACCTTGGTATTTCAGACGTGCAATATTAGAGATTATTATGTTATTAGGACATGATGCTTGCAATCGTATCAATACCTATATGAGAGTAGATCCAAAAATAACAATTAGTCGTGAAAATCGTAATCACCCAAGTGATCATATTAGAATATCACAAGTATTTACTGGTGACCCAAGGCAAAAATTTAGTCAGGTGGTATCAACTGGTGGCGAAGGACTTATGTTAAAAGACACATTAGGTAAATATATTCCAGGCAAAAAACCAGCTAACCAATTGGGTAAAAGCCAAGAAGGAATCACTGCAGATGTAGTTATTACCGGATTTGACATGAATGGTACTGGTAAGAATGAAAATCTATTCCGATCGATCAAGGTTGGAATGTATGAGGATGGTGAGCTAATTGAAATGGGTACAGTCAATAGTGGTATCTCCGATGGACTCAGACAGCAGATGTTTGCTTCAATGGATTGTCAGATCGGCAAAGTCATCGAAATTACAGCCATGGAAGCGACCAAAAAAGGAATGTTTCGATCCGCGCGTTTCATAAAATTTAGAGATGATAAATCAGCTAATGAATGTATCTTCGAACGCTATGATCAATTTGCACCTTGTCTTGATATGCTGTTAATCTAGGTTCGACCTTGGTTGCTTTATCAACATCGGCACACATCAATGAAAGTCGATTTAAATAGAAAGAAAGCCAGCCCGTTTATTATGAGCTGGCTCTTTCTTTGTTGGTCTATAGTCGTAGATGATTAATATAGATTAAGTTAATTTAACCATTTCTAGTTCAAATGTACCAGATACAGTGTCTCCATTTGTACTTGATATTGCAAATAATATATCTGTCTTCTCTGTGTAGACTCTAGGTATACGCCATGTTTTATTAACTAGATTTCTATACATGTCACGAATACCACGACATCTCCATGGAGCATTTACAATAGTATTATCTCTGCTATATAAATGTCCAATTGCATCATTATTTTTACCATTGTTGGTACCAGCAGCCCACATTAATGCTTTATAGCCTACAGGTATAGTAAATATAGCCATAAGAGTCTGACCAAGTCCTGGCAGAATTACTGCAATTGGTGATGTGGTCCCATTATGAGTTATGGTAATCGTTCCTTTATTATTACCTATCTTTGTTGAATCATATGGAAAATCACTCGTACCAGATTCTTCAACGTGTGCCCTATAAACTCTAATAAATGTTTTTGTACTTGTGGCACCCAATGTGATTATCTCATTTATTTCTTCCCAATTTTCATCAAGTCCATATATATGAACACTTCTTGCTCCTATTCCTGCTGGAGCATCTGCAATGTCATCAGACGTTACCGTTACTGTATTAGCAGTTACAGGAAATATATAATTTGCATTTCCATCCCACATTGGAATTCTAATTGATGCACCAAGGCATATAACCCTACCAAATTTATATATGCTTGATCTATTAGCAACCTTACCCTGTGCAAGCTGTTCAAAATAATCTGACAAACCGCTAGCTTGAAGCATATAATACCTCCTATCTTATTGTTGGTGCATCCCATATAATTGTTGTTGTTGCATCAGATAATAGATGCACCTGTTTAAATCCAGCAACTTTACGCATTGATATTGATACAATACCAGTCGATAATAAAAGTGATTCATCATCATCTACTGCTGATGGTGCCGTATCAAGTTTAACTGCAATATTAGCTGTTCCATCTTGAACAATATTTATTTCATTGATGTTATATTGAAAATTTATTACCTCTGCTACTCCATTACTTAATATAACACGATGTTTTATATTTCCATCTACCATAACTTACCTCCTATTATTTATGTGTATTATAATGATTATATAACATAGACCATATTTCCTCACGTGTTGGCAGGTCCTTTGGTCTAGTGCCATCTGATATACCATGCAACATAACATATTCACGACCATCAATTGCCCATGGTGATATATCATCCAATGGGGCAAATGTCTTTTCAATATGTTTAATTAATGCTGTAAATTTGTCCCACCCCTCATCTAATATACGATGTGGACAATATTTACCAGACCATTTCTGATGTGGCACTACTGAATCTATTATTCCTACCACAAATAAGAAGTGGAAGAATTTTGCGGCATTCTCTTTGGCTAATTCCCAATCAATGCCCTCATGCTCACAGATCTCAACTGCAATAGATGTTCTATTGCCTGGACCATTTCTGCCATCACCAGCATGAAATGCCATCTCATCTAATGGTAGTTCTTGGATGATTTCCTTATCGTCGATTGTGATGTGCCATGACACATACTGCGATGTATGATCAACATATTCGGTATGCATCTTAGCATTGGCCCCACGTTTACGATTGCCTGTATTATGTGCGGTACCACTAGATGGAGTTATCTTAATACCTGGCCTAGATGTTTTATTACTCTTAGGAATTAAGTCTGTCCTAAATGGTATCCCAAATATCTCATCGCCCTGTATAATCCCGTTCTTTATCTTATTCAAGATGCATCCTCCTTCTTTTTAGTATTGATATGATTATATAGATCACGATCTTTAATTATAGCCATATCTTGCTTAACTTGCATCATATGTCCATGACACTCGGTACAATTTTGAGTCGATTTTTCAACCGACTCTGCGAGTTTGGTGAGTTGTACAGTAATACTTTGCACGAACTCATTATGTACAGCTGTCTGATCTCTATAGAAGGAATCACGCTTCTCTTGACTTTTAAGTACATAATATAATAGTATACAAAATGCGACAGCTGGTAAACCATATTGCTCTGATAATTCTAACATTTCAGAGGGTGAGGATGCCATTGCCACAACCGACATATTAGTCAGATGTTCTAACATCGGACTCTTTGTAATTTCCACCAATTTATACAACTTTATCACCTGCCAACAATAAATTTACTTTAATAATAGAGTAAGACACCCAACGATTAACTTTAGCTGGGTGTCATTAGTGATTTATTTTGTAATTGTAATTATTCTACTGTGATAATCCCAATGTGTATTAGCACCAAATGTATCTGCTAACATCCGTAATGGAACCATTAATCGACCATCTTGAATGAATGTAGGTGCATCCAACATAACTATGTTATTGTTTACAAATGTTGTTGCTGACCCATCAATGAGTGTTACAACATCCTCACCATAGATTATTTGAGCCTTCCGCTCTTCTGGATCCCATGATATCTCAGCATCTAATGCCTGTGAGATGAATCTGATTGGAACAAACGTCCGTCCATTCTTGATTGTTGGTTGTGTATCCATTATGCCTACTTCACCATCAATGCTGATCTCAGGGTTACCAATTTGCAATTTGACGATCTTTGATGTATTTCTCTCATCAAGAAAGATAACCAGTTCACTCCACCATGTCATACCAAAATCAGCTGTTTTCCATTTCATCCAATCTAACGACATTGTTAAATATCCATGTTCATCGCCCTGACCTTTCCATGAACTCTTATAAGTCATTTCATTAGCAATCAAGTCAAATCCAGTGATATTAGCGGCATGTGCCCCAAGTAAATCAAGTGCACCAGTTGGTCCGTCTAGATATCCTATATTCCTGCAATTATAATGTTGAGATGTAACAAGGTGTCCAATATAGAGTGCACTATTATATATTGCCATTGCTTGAAATGCATCACGCCAATTTGTAAATGTTAAATAATCCTTGACTTTATAATTTGATGCATTTTCCATCATACTGTTAGTCACTGGAATAAATGGTTCATCTGCTAATGAATATGGTAACATCTCTTCTTCACATACACCAATATTTTTAACAATTTCTGCGCATTGTGTGAGATCGCATTCACCCATTCCATTAGAACCATAATGTTCTATCATCATCTCACGAATGAAGAGTGCCGAGAATTCACCTTGGGAATCATTGACTTCCTGGATCTCTCTGTTTTGTGCTAATCCAACATATGGACAGAATGGATAATCATACTGAAATCCATCAGTCTTACCAGTTACCCGTGGTAGCTCAAATTTGCTTATCATAATTACCTCCTTTAACAGCTATGACCAATTCACTTGGTTTTATAGGTTTGTCACGATAAACATTAAGTATAGGATAGTCTCCAGCAAACAATATAAGATCACGTAAAATCTCTGAACAGTAATATTTACTTTCATCCTGCTTAAATTTATCAGAGAAGAATGATGCAATACCTGTTATATCATACCATGAACCCAACTTAAGTCTAATATAGTTGTTTGCCGCATGTTCATCGAGCCACACTGGGATGATGTCATATGTACCAAATTTAGCATTGAAATGCCTACGCTTAAACCTTTGGTTATAGTTTACATCAGCAATATGGATCATATCTGGATATAATAGGCCAACATGGCTATATTCTCCATCAAAGGATTTGACGATGTCTCCTACGACATCGCCTCCTTTGTAAGCTATGATATAGAATTTTACCATACTATTGACCTTATTTCGTCAAGACTATTAGATGCTTTAATTTGATCTTCTAGCTCTCTGGACCTATCAATCATTAATTTCATATGGACATATAGTGCATGTCTATATAGTGCTTTGAATGATTCTATATCATGTACTATTTCTTCTTCTTGGTCTTTGACTCCCCAACCAACAACTGAATCTGGTGGTAGGTCATCGATATCTGATTTAATTAATCCAAATCTTGATTGATCCTTTAAGTCATATGTGTACCAGTGTCCTTCGTACTCAAAGCCATCATATATTGCTTGATTACAAGAATCTTTGATCAATCTAATCTGTTCTGATTTGATAATTGACAATTGATCATGCGCGTCCACAACTACCTGTATATCGGCTATAAATTTGCCATAATCAAAGTCGATATCTTTGGTTTCTGTGTGTTCTGTTTCTAGACCTTTATCGACTATAACTTCTATACGTTCTTTGTACTTACAGCCTGTTATATTTCCTTCCTCGTCTTTGAGTTCATATTCAAAAATATCATTGAATCTTATCTTACATGTTGACTCTGAAATAGGCAATACTGCATCTGGCGTTATTCCCAAATTAATCAACTCTTGGTGAAACTTATTGACATTTACGTTTTGATATGGGATTTTAATCACATTACCCACCCGTCCTTTCCACTGTAAACTCAGGATTTAAATTTGCATTTACTGCGGTATTTAGAGGTGCGCCGCTAGTTTGGCCCGCAAGTAACTCTAAATAATCACCTGCACTCAATCGGATAGTTCTGGAGACATTACAATCCGTTGTGGTTCCGCTTACTGCTAGTCTTGTATCAAGCACTATGATAGTGGTACCGTTCAACCTTATCGCAACTCTTCTATACCCTGTGACATTAGCAACAAAGCCGATGTGGGCGTTTAAGTGATATTTGCCGGTTTCTCTTATATAAACCCTAGAGGAATCAAGCTGACCTCTATTATCAACTATTGCCGTATCTAGTATCAAAGGTGTCAATGTAATGTCAGGAATGCTTTGAGCTCCTGAATTTGTAACTCTTAGATACGGTTGTTCCACTAAACTATCAGCGATATCGGCTCGTCCTGCTCTAGCCACGAATGGTATTTCTGCTATAGATGAAAATTCTATGTCTACGCCGTCTATTGTACTATTCGCACCTATGGCGTAGTTAAGACCATTTAAAATTGTAGTATTCTTGATGGAAACCGAATTATTTATATCGCCATTTTTGTACGCGGTAGCAACAAGGTCTTGTCCTGATTTTTCCAGAGATAAAATAACCTTATCCCCATCTGATATAGGGAATGCGATTGTTTTTTGTACAGTTATAGCGCTCTCTATAACAGTTAATCTTAACGTGTCATTTATTATAACTGCATACACTTGATTATCGTCATCGTTTATTAATGTAATATAAGCAGTATCACTTGTAACCCCAGGAGATGTCGAACTTATAGACCCTTTAAAATCGTTATAAGTATTTAGGCTTTGTAGCACATTAGTTTTCGTAGTGTCAATGTTTAATAACTTGAGTTTAATTTTACCAAACTCTTTGCCCACAAACCAATCACCACTATTAATGTCGAAATCAACAACCCCAAATCGCTGTAACGGGTTAGGTATAGATAGTGTAGGATCTTTTTTTACTAGTTGGATATATTGAACATTTACATTTGTTACGGCCGTTGCGGTAACTAAAATATTAATCGACTGTATATCTGCCAAGTCAGCACCAGATCCCACAGCCGCAAGGTTCGTTTTTTCTACATTAAGTTGTTGGAATCCGTTTTTCGTTGGTGTTAAATTAGCGGTTAAATGATTTGCAAAATCGAATGTGGTCGCACTCGATAGCCTTAATGACAAAACAGTAATCACACTGAAATCATCAAATCCCAGCTCATTCACAATGTAATCAGTAAGCGGAGAATCTTCACCATTGTTTAATTTTGTTAAATCTAATGATATATTATTAAGCGAAGCAGACACAGAACCTATAATAGTCGGGAATGTAACGCTTTGTTTTCCTAATACTTTGTCAGAAGTGTCTGCTGACACTGTCGTAGCAGACCCTACCCATAGCGTTTCATCCTGTCCATCGTCAACAAGTTTAGTGTTACCATAATAAGCTACTAAATCCGATGAGAATTGTGCATTTTTAATACGTTCATATGTTGCTATAATAGTTTCAATTAATGATGTTTTACCCTCTGCCCCAATCGGTAGTCCAGAATTATTTTCATCACCCAATATATCATCAAGTAGTTCAATATTGTCGATGAACATCTTTTGCGAACTAATTGTTTGTAATAGATCTTGCGGTCTTTGTAGCTCCCGATTGGTGGTACCAACATGTATATCAGACATCTAAATCAACCTCCCTAATTCTGTGTATGCTAGATTTTCTAATTCAGTATATGTTAATGTTTCAAGATCTGTATAGGTCACAATCTTAAAATCAATAACAACATATAATCTAACACCAAGTGCTTTTGCTCTAGTTAATGAATCTTCTATTGCTAATCTAGTAGACTCACCATCAAATTCACCTAATACTGTACTATCCCACTCAATATAACAAACAGCATATCCTGGACCAGAATTTGGTAATGTTCCAGTATATAGCCATGAATTGATTGGTATAATTCTGTCTCTAGCGAATTGACTAGATGCATCTACACCAAGTGCAATTGCCGCCGCTATCCTAATAGCCTCATGAGTACCACCAGATGCAGTATTTAGAGTACCGACCATACGTTCGATATAATCAGTATCAGATTCACCAACTTCTCTTGGTATATTTGTAAGTGTACCGAATTTACTATCTAAATCAGCACTCTCACAGGTAAGTACCCCACGCGTAGAATAAACATAATCAACATTATCGTTAAATAGCTTTATTTCTTCACCTAATGCCTCCATAATGGCAGTAGTTGTTTCACCGCCATTTAATACCTCAGACATTCGTTCGATTATTTGTTGTGCTGGATTAGTATTAGCCATTACTGAATCACCCCATTTATGGTGATTACACCAGCTCTTAAAACAATATTTACATCGCCAGGAGTTACATTTGCGGCTGGTACGGTTATACTGATATCGAATATAGGATCATTGAATGCTAATATAATCTTTGATTCTAATTGACTGACTATGAGAGTTTGTCCACCAGCCAATGTTAGGAAATGTTCATTTACTGCATCAACTATTACAGAGTTTTGTGTAATATCACTAACTGTCATTGTGATATCTTGATCTTGCGTAGTTGGATATACCACAGTAAAATCAATTCCTAGTGATACTTTATCAAATACTACAGCGTCAATAGCATCAACCACATCAGATGGTGCTGGTGTCTGCTCAGTAGTAATAGATCCCTGTGCTGTACCTACGCCAGCGTGTAGATCGGTTATTGTAACAGCCGAAACACCATCAACAGCAAGAAGAGCGCTTCGTACAGCCTCATAGGTCGCGTTTCCTGCGGCTTCAAATGCATTTTTGGCTTCATCTCTTAGTGAATCGTCGGTCTGCCTATCTGAACCCAAACTGACAATCGCTTCATTGGTTACGGTAGTTATACCATTAATTGGTGTAACAATTACGCTAATAGCTCCTATTGGTAAATTTACCTGACCTGCCACTACAGATGATACTTCTACATCAATTTCTGATTCGCCAATATTTAGGACATAATCATTTGCTACTTCAAATTCAATTACATTTCCCTCAGAATCTTGTCTAGTTGATACAAGAGAACCAGCATTGATTGGATAGTTTTGAGAGGCCGCGTCTCCACGTGATAGCTTAACAGTAGTCTTACCTGTAGTTGCACTATCTCTAATAACATTCAGGATCGCAACGACTGCATCTAGATCATCTCCAATAGCAGTATCAATTCTATTTGCTAGATTAACATAATTTAATTGATAATAGCCCATGTCTACTTCTGATATTACAGACTCAACAAAAGCTCTGGTGATGGTACCACGTGATGTATTAGTAATACCAACATCTGCTGTAATAATTCTTTCAAGTACAGCAGTGACCATTGTTTCATAATCTCTTATTAATAAGGGCATCTAATTCCTCCTTTCTATGGTAATGGTATAGTACTATTGACAATCAATCCCGAAGTTGTAGTTACAGCATATATGATACGGAATACACCTGCACCATCCCTAATAGCATCTACATTCTCAATTGAATCAATAATATCAAGTTTATTTATTGCATCTTTTGAATCTTGACTAACTGTTGGTATGCTAGTATCAACATATTTCAATTTCTTGCTGAATAATTCATTTCCATATTCTAAGTCAAACTCAACATCATTAATACGTGTTCGTACAGCCAAGTTGACCATTTGGATTATTTCTTGTTCACTGCTAACTAATCTAATATCACCTGCCGCTGTTACGGCAAGGTCATCATCATTGTCAAGTCGCATATCTGCCATATTAGAGCCTCCTTGTCCCATCTTTGTCAATAATAGATGCAGTATTATCAGAGTTAAATTTAATGGTTGTACCCCATGATGACACCAAACTAAATGTTGTAGAACCCATAGTAATTGTATGATTACCATCTTCAACAATCAATGTTCCATCTACTAGGAGACTAATACGCTGATCTCCATTGCAATAAATAATAACCTCACCAGGATTTACATCTGGACGATCTGGATGATTCGGATCTACACCGACTATTCCACTACGCTGTTCATTAATGGTTGTCAATGCTACTAATAAGCCGCTTAATAATCCAGATGCTAATCCATATGGTTCAAAATTGGTTGCATCATAGTCTCCTACAAAATTATTAGCGATGGAAACAGTTTTCCCATCGCTTGAGGCACCCTCTGCAGTTGCAATTTGATTGCGTTTATATTGGGTATTTTGGTTTTGGACGATATCCCTATTTCTTTCTGCTTGTCGCTTAAGTATGGTATTATTCATAACATCACTTCCTCGTCGCCAATAATTCTTCTAATGATTTAGTCTCGGGCTGTACAACACTCGTATTATTGCTTGACCACATAACATTAAATGAAACATCTGCTGGGATCATATTTATTATAATTATTGAACCTTCATTAATAGATTTCTGATATCTAACAGAACTAATATAGAATACAGAATTAATCTTATGAGTTAAGTCTATAAGTCTAGCAGTACGGTTGGGCTTGATTGCATATTCTGTGTCAAATATATATGATGTAATTTTTATACCTTCTCTAAACTTACGTTGAACTTGATCTAATGCACTAGCAGAATATTTAGATACAGAATCGTTATTGGAAGATCTAATGGTTTTACGCTTCTTGATATTAATACTAGTAAGTGCTGGATTTGTTGCTGTACCCTGTGCTTTTGTTTTACCACCATTAATAGACCCATGTATGATAATTTCACTAGCAAGCTGTAAGCCATCTTCTACAATTTCTGTACGTTTTAGTGGTATAGCATCTTTGATACCGATTCCTGTAGCATATGAAAACAAATAAGTTGGATCGGCATTCATATCAAGATCATCTACAATTAATGTATCATTATCAAATATAACTGATTTCTCATGAAACAATGCTAAATTGTTAATAACTGATATCTCAGATTCTCCAGTTCCGACTATTAGTCTAGGTGTTGAAGGCAATGAAGTAGGTATACTACTTCGTATACCATATTCATCACATTTGTCAGTAATATACTTATTTGTATTAAAACTTGATGTGGTAATTGGCAATGCGTCATTATCAATCAATATTCCAATATCATCACGACCACTAAGTCTCATTTTAGATCCGCCCTGAGAACTATCATAGGCAACTTGATCAATTAGTCCAGATATTATAACCTCTTCATTAATAATAATCTCAATACGATCAAATCGCCTGATTAGTCCGGAATATGCACCATCATGATTGGATAATACTACATTAAATTCTGATGCATCGGTCATAACATCATTCTCTATATACCATTCCTCAGCTCTATTAACCTGATATATTTTGTTGTCCGAAGTTGTTATTCTTACATCCATTAGATTTCCACCACCAATGTCGACCCGACCTGTAAGGCTCTAGGATCAGCTATATTGTTAATCTCAGCTATTTGTTGCCATGTTAAATCAAATTTAGAAGCAATCCGTACTAGAGTATCGCCCGATCTGACTATATATGTTTGTTTTTCTTCGCCATTTCTGCCAGCGCCACCATAGTATTCAACACCTAGAGCAGTCAATGTAATTGGACCAGCGATACCATCTATAGATAATGAATTGGCTGATTGATATTGACGTACCGCATTTTCAGTTTCAGATCCGAAAATTCCATCAGCACCAAATAATGGTAATGTAAATCCATTATTAATAAGTGCATTTTGGAGTTCTACGACAGCAGAACCAGTATCTCCATTTCTGAGTGTACCTAATTGTCTAATTGCCGCATCTTCGGGATCAATAGCAGGCTCAGATGCAGTGATCTCTGTTAATGCCTGTATTTGTCTATGTTCTCCAAGTACTAGAGTATATACTACTTCTTGTCCAGTATTAGATACACTTGCATCCAGACTTAAACAACACACATGCTGAACATTAAAATGTATTGGATGATAAAAGGTACTAACACCGCCAAGACTAAAAAATGTTTCTAGCTTATGATAATCAGTCAAATAAGTTTCACCGAAAAATTCACCAGTTAATGTGATTTGTCTCTTACCAAGTCCTAGATCTTCATATTCTTCATAGGTAGTACCTGGATATGCATGTCGAACATATTTACGTTCTAATTTACCCATTGATGTTCTTGGATTATGTGGAAAGGTATAATCGCCAATCCGAACGAGCTGTAAAGTCATATTATACCTCCTATTCTAATTGTCTGGCACCATCGCCATATCGTGAACTTATCATATCATACCGTTGTTCTGCACTATTAATCATACTTTGGTCACCAATAAATGTAGTAGTTGAATATTTACCATTTTGGTCAACATTTACTTCAACTTTCACATTTGGTGGTTGGAGTGTCACTTTATCATTTAATACCTTAGCCATACTATTAGCCATACCTGCATTGAAATCTGCAAGACCAGCATTATTTCTAACATCATAAGCCATACGATTAAAATGACGCGTAGCCATTGGATTATTTTCTTGCATTCTATTAAGGCCATACATCAATGCTCCAGTACCGCCAATAGCAAGTGCACCACTTAGGCCCATTGTAGCCCAAGATGACGATCCACCCAATGCGCCTGATGCCGCAAGAGCACCTGTACCTGTATTGCCATAAGGACCAAGACCACCACCAGCACCACCAACTATAACATTACCTGCCGCAACATTCATATTTGCAACACCAGTAATAGTTCCTAATGCACGTGTTACCATTTCAAGGATTTTGGTTCCTATATTGAGTGTTGCCAATACTGTTAGAGCTGTTACAACGTTTCTAATACCTGTTGCCATCTCTTGTAATTCTGGATCTAATTGATTAATATTTTCTGTTGTCTTATCAAAACCATCTCTTACTGATTGAACAGCACCAATGAAGTCACCCTCCAATAGATCAACAACACCACCGCCAATTCCACCAATAAGAGGGAGATTGGCAATTCCGCCAACTGTTGCTTTAGCTCGTAGGTCAAATATTTCTTCTGCCATTGCACCTGCATCATCTCCATACCTTTCTGCTATATTTCCACCAGCTTCCTTAAATTTTGTTCTAAGCTTAGTATAATCAATTGTATATGTTTGTGGATTTTGTAAGAACGCAATTAATTCATCAAACATAGCATTTGTAGCTGGCTCAAGTCTAGCGCCAATATCAGTTCGCACTGCTTCCTTGACTACATCGTATGCTCTACCTCTACCAAATGCCGAATTAATCATTTGATCCCATTTTAGATCAACCGCACCCTGAGAATCTACAATTTGTTCTGCCGTAACACCTAATTCACTACCTCCTGTAGACAATGACAATATTGCCTTCATTTGGCGTAAACCAATTAGCTTGTGTGCAAACCATGCAGTTTCTTGGTCATTAAGAGTCATAGCTACTTCATTGAACATATTCATAACTTCTTCTAGAGGCTTCAAATTACCCTCTGGTGTCAAGATCTCCTGACTGAATGCTTGGAATATTTCTCTAGAATAATCAGATGGTGCTGATGCCATGCCAGACTCACCTTTGCCAATAGGAGACATAATCTTTGTAATCATAGCCTGTATGCCAGTACCAGCCATTGAGCCCTTAATACCTTTATTACCAAGTTCTACAATCAATGCTAGAGTTTCTTCTAGATCACGATTAAGTGAATTAGCTATAGGACCTGCATATTTCATTGATTGGAAAAGTTGATCAATATTAATGGTTGACATATCAGCCGACTTGGTAACCATATCTAATGATGTACCAATATCCTCTAATGGTATATTCCACATCTTACTTAGATTAATTGCATATTCTGCACCTTTTTCTGGAGATATATCATTACCGCCAGCAAATTTAAGAATATTAGGTGTTATTCTAGCAATTGCCGCTGGGTCTTCTACACCTGCTTTTGCAAGTGCTGTATGAGCTTGTGAAATTTGGGCAGGTGTATACAGTGATCCTTGTCCAGTTGGTCCAGTAAATGCTTGTTGTATAGCACTCTCACGAAGTTCCTTTGAGCCTTGTATGAATCTTTTCTGTGCTTCATTAGTTTTGTCGAACTTAGATGCAAGTGCACCCATTGTCTTTGCATGTTGTCTCTCTAAATCCGCATAGTCTTTGATTGCTGAATTGATATACCTACCAGTTTCATAGGCGAATTTTGATACTGCCACAATTGCAGTACGGTTAAACCATCTCATACTCTGATTATATCTACCCAACGAGTTCGACATGCTCATAAATGACTGATTCATTCTACCAGCCATAGTTTGAGTATTATGAATTACTTGATTATATACCGCACTTGCTTGGTCATATGCCTCAATTGCTATCTCTATCCGCTCTCTCTGTGGCATCTATGTCACCACCTTCCTTTAATTTGTCAAATCTGTTTTGATCAAAATTTGGATTCTTGCCTGTATTACCAATCAATCCTCCACATTTGATACATCTATCGTCATCTTCTGATTTGCTCAGGCAGACTCCACATGTTCGCTCTTCTTCCATATCGTGCTTGACTTGTTGACAAATGAATAGCCATAGCCAATCTTCGTCTGTCATCCTTTTAAATTCTGTAGATGAAGGAAGGACTTTAAATGTGCTTGCGATATGGTACTTAAATTGCTCAATTGGATCTGCCCGATAAGCTTTTTTAGCTCTTCCATCTCCTCATTTGTCAATAGTTCTAGTGATTTTGGAGAATGAACGGCCTCAAGTAGATAGTATTGCTCTACTATATAATTCATACGACCTTCACTAAGGAATTCTTGGATCTCATCAATCCCATTTGCTATATGCATGTCTAAATTATCTGGCTGTCTCATGCAATGATATACTAGGTTAATATTAAATATTACCTCACTATAATTTGGATCATCAACCTCATTATTCTTGTTAAATAATACGACCTGCTCCCCACATCTACGAATCTGTTCCATATTTAATAGAACGATAGCAAATTCAAAAATTGGTTTCCCGTTCCCATCCTTGAATTCGTGCATAGAGTGAGGAGGCACGTCACGTCTCAAACTTGATAGTTTAATCACAACAGTACCTCCTTCATTTTAATTAGCTAGTTTTTGTTCGAGTAAGTGCTTGTACAGTCAATGTTTCCATAACTGATTGTTTAAGATCGCCAACTTCTCTAATGCCTTGTATTGAACATGTTGAGTAAGTTGTACGTTTGCCATTTTTGTCGATAACAATATTAAATTGTTCATTAACGATATCATAGAAGTCAAGACCATCATTGATGGCTGTATCTTCTAGATAAAGTCTAGTCAATGTAATAGTATATTCTTGCTCAGATTCTGACCAACCAATACCATCGCGTTGACCAAATGCATCATGGCGTTTATTATTAGATGTAAAATCAACATTGTAGTTTTGTACACCAGCAACTCGGACGTTATTTACCTCGATAAATATGTCATCCGATGTTGTTAATTTAACACCTTGTCCAGCAAATAGCTGGAGATTCATATTAAGTTTCTTCATGCTGGACCTCCTTAAATTGTAAGATTCTGCTTAACAGTAAGCGTATAGAGTGGTGTAACAATATTGATTGCATAATCAACAAGTGCGCCGAAGCTATCCTGAGGATCTGCCCTAACTACAACTGAATCTTGATCAAAGTCTTCAATTATCTCTAAGCTTTCAACAGTCAATAGTTCATCAATAACAGAATCTCTAATAGCATTAAGTATTCTATCAGATTTCTTATTTCGTTTGAAATCAGTCTTAAGTCTAGTTAATACTCTATCGAGTGTATAATCCTCAGTCAATACAGTAGTGAATGCCTCGTAATTAGCATCTGTAGATGTTGTAACCGTACGGTATATTTCAATGTTACCACCATTGGCTATCATCGCTGTGACCTGATTATCAACCAAATCATCTGCTACAACTGTAGTAATTACATCCTTGAGACCAATTGGACCTTGAACTACTACACTATTAAGTGGCAATGCTGGATCTGCAGTTTCTGATGCGAATATACCCGCAAATCGAGCGGCTTGAATTGTACCTGATGTATCACCGCCACCAGCCTCAAGAGTGGTAGTACCTGGATAAATAATACGTTTATCAGCAAATGCTAATGCCGCAGTCTTGTGCTCTGGGATTGTATCGTCTCCTGCCACAATTCCTGGAATATAATAACGATGTCTATTTGCTGTCTCCATTAATGACAGCCATGCTTTAATAGCTACCGTAACTGTAGCCTCAGCCGCAATATCAAGTATAATAATTGATTGTCTAGCATCATCATTTGAGATTAAGTCTAGTGCCGCATTGTACTTATCATCTAATTCTACCTCAACTGTGTCGATAGTGGTTAGATATATCTCACGACCACCATTATTTATAACAGCTTCCACGAGATCAGGTATCGTTGTACCAGTACCGATTTTTGCTTCGGCATCATCCTTGCTGATTGTAAGCTCTGACTGTAGATCTGTCATAGAACCAGCCGTACCTTTGGCACCAATAATATAAACTCTTTTAATACCAGGACTTGGCTGAATGACGCCGGAGACTATCTCACTCGAACCAATAATTTTATTTGGCATTGTTTACCTCCTTTATAACGTTATAGTATAATTGATGTCATACCCCAACGCAAGATCAACGAAACTTTGTGTGGGAACATCGGTTTGTATTACATGAGAATCGAATGAAATCGTTCCTGCGTAATCATTGTTATTATTGCTCGCAAGTGAAACTCCATCAAATCCAGACAATAATTGGATAGTACCTATTTCGACTGGTGTATGTACATCTCCAGTGAAATCATATAATGTAAAATCACCTGTATTATCAATTCTATTCTTCGTTAAGAAGTGGTCGAGAACCAGTGCATGTAATAAACATTTATCTGTATTATTACGTGTATTAATTATAAATTGATAATTCATCTTATAGGCCACACCGTGAACATCTTCGACTTCCTCATTAGCATTTGTTCTAACACCTAAGAAGTTGCCGAGAGCTATTTTATCTATCATGCAATTCATTTTCTGCAGAATGATAGATGGTTTTTGGAATTTTGTAAAATCTTCCGGATATGCAATTGCTATTACAAGATTATCTCTGTCTAGAATAGGATATAGAGCCTCAATCGCACTATCATTTAATCTGTCACCCAATTGTTTGAGTATAGACATCTCAAAATTAAAATCAATTGCTGGCAATATAGGTTTATCTGCGATTCCCATATCTATCCCCTCCCATTCACAGCGCGTCCAACTCTACGCCGTATGATCTTATGCATTGCATCTTCTTCTTCCTCAACTGTTGGAAATACAGGATCACGTTTAGGAACTGGAGACCCAGTACCTGGACTAACATGAAATCTAAGTTTTGGATCATCAGACGCAACTGATGCAGTGATCCGCTTGTTCTGTGGCTCTCTAATATAAAATGAAGACTGCATCTTACCTTCTGCGATTAGAGGTTTACCAGTGGTACCATATTTGGCTAATTTCCTAAATCTATAAGCTATTGATAGTGGTGCCCATCCTTGTTGATACTTACCGAATTTTGCTTGTATTTTGAATTTTAAATGTCTCGCCGCCATGACACAACCTTCTTGTGCCGCGCGTAGTACATTCTGATTATTGTATGCTAAATTTCGGATAGTACGATCGACACCATGGACCCGGGATTGTACCCTACCTGTATTAAAGTTTATTCTCATATCCCTAACGCCACCTTTACAGCATCAATGATCTTGTCATCACCGTCTGTTCTTAATAATCTAGTACGATGTTCACCATTGTTAAATCTATAATCAGTAATCTGATAGTGGGTTGTCAAATCATGTTCAAAGATTACAATAGTTGTTAATTCAACTGGAATATCAGTTAGTACATCATTTAACATGTATTTATATGGTATACTACATAATGTCCTACCCATATTTTCAAATCCAGATACCTCGACATCACGTGTTTGATCTCTATAAGTGTCATTATAAAGACCTGCAGGAATATTCTGTCGTATGTTAAACTGATAATCGCCAATTACCTCATTAAATACAGGATTCCATGAAGCTGATGTATCAGTTGGTTTAACTTTATCAACTAATATGACTTCATATCCATAACTAACGATTGATTCTCTGATATCTCTATCCAGTTGAGTACGTTCCGCAGTACTAAGAATCATCCTGTACTAATATCTCCTAGATCTACAGTATCACGCCCACTAAGTGACACTATACCAGATACTGATCTAGCGGCATTAATTGCTACTTTATACTGACGATCTAAATCATCCATCGTCTTTTTAAGATTATCCAGTCTCTTAGTCTTATCGATTTCACGACCTTCATTACCTGTATCTATGCGGAAATCTAGCATGATAGTAAATCGTGCTTCGTATACTACATAGTACATGACCCTGATCTCAAGTGCTAAAAATAACTTGCTATCAGGGTCTAATGATGATATATCGACCTGCGCATCAGCAATTGCACGTGATACGCAGATATCGATATCAATTGTTTGATCATCGGCTATGAGATTGTTCATGCGATCGACTAAATGCTGTACTCTGGCTTTAATATCTTCCAATGAAACAGCCATCAATCATCACTCCTTACTCAACTTCGATATTTGGTTGCTCGAATTTTTCACCTTTTTGCTTATCGATAGTAGAAATTGTCATTTCATTGTTATCTACCATCCATCTGATGTCATCATTCTTTTCAAGATATGCTTCTTGGTTTAAATCCGTATGGATTTGGCGTTCACTGAGTGCGCCTTTGTAAATTGCTGGCACATGTTTTGGTTTTGAACCTCCACGCCATACACGACCTTTACGGTCTGTGAATGTGCCTCTACGTACCATTGTAATCAGATGACAATATTGCTTTTCATCCATTGGATTTTTAGCAGTAGGTTTAGCAGTTGGCTTAACTTCCGGCTTTTCAGCTGGAGTAGTTGCTTTTTCTTTATTAGTTTCTGGCATCTTCTATTCCTCCTATGCTCCCGTAATTTTATATACGTGATTCGAGTCAAGAATTGCAAAACCAAATGCTTCGATCGTACGAATTTCTTCGGCCGCCGTTGCAAAAACTTCAGCATTGTCAATTGAGATCGATTCACGTACAAGATATAACAGTCTCTCCTGTGCACGCAAAATTAATGCAACACCAGCAGTAATCCAGTTAGTTATTACTAAACGTAAACCTAATACACCACTGATTTCACCAGTTTCGAAATTTAACACAATTCCTGGTGGAATAGTATTATTGTCAACTGGTAATAGATCATCATGTTGTTCTTGATTTACAATCAGATGTGTAAATTGTACTGGACGGAAGATACCTGTGTTAGCTTCTACGAATTTTGAGCCAGCCAATTTAGCCGCACGAATGTCAACAAGAGCTAATGTGCCAGGAGTTGCCGCCGCCGCAGAGTTACCTGCACCAGCTTCAAGAGCCGCGAATGCAACCATATTTTTAGTTCTAGTATGAGCACGACCAACCTCTTCGGCTGTATATCTCATTAAATCAAGTTCATCCTCACGGATTTGTTGACGTGTAAAACCAACTCTAATACCATAATCTTCTACAGTAATAGTCTTGATTCCATAACCAATATAAGTGAATGGAATTTCTTCACCTTCTGTAATTTTACCAACTACCAAACCGTCTAGGAATGGGAATTGAATAGTAGATTTACCTACTTGGAATGTTCTGAATATTTGCTCAAAAAGCGATGGTTCCTCAGTTACACCAGACAAAAGTAATGGATTAATTACTTGAGTCATGATAGATGCAAAATCAGCTCGAGTGTGTAATTCAGAAATTCTTAAGTTCTTATAATCGATTGCTTGATTACCCATGCTCATATACCTCCATTAATTAGACTTGAATGTTAACTACAAAACGTACTTCTTCTGTGTCTGCCGCTGTATTTAATGCAGTACCAACTGATGCACCTGATGCATAAGTCTTAACAAGACCACCAGCCGCAACACCTAATTTAGCACCACGTGTTACTGCTCCAACAGCTGTAACAGAAGCATATGCTCTAGTATCAGCAGTAACTCTCTCATTATCTGCATAATCAGAGAATGCAATACCAATTGGAGCCGCCGCATTGTCTGCCGCAGTTTCAACTTCACCATCTGCTGAACCTTCTAGTTGGATAAATGTTCCTTTACTGATTGCTCCATTAGCAATTAGAAAGAATTGGTCATCTGGGTTGAATGTTGGCTCACCTGATGATACTAAATTACCTTCACCTAATCTATAGTTGTCCATAAATTATGCCTCCTTACCTGTTTTAACGCCAAGACCTGCTAAAATGCCATTAGCAATCGCAGATGCATCGTCGCCAGTATTTTTACGTTGTGGATTACCTTTTGGCTTCTTAAAGTCAGGACCCATATTACCAGCTAATTCAGCAATAAATGTCACTTCTTCATTAATAGCCGCAACTAAAGATGCTTCATCAGCATAATTGTTCTTTGTTACGCGATTTTTAACAGCATCACGATAATCTTCTTCAACTAGCTCAGTAATCTTAGTTTCAACAAGACCTGCCATTTCAGTTGCAATCTTATCATTTGTCATTTCTTTGATTACGATATCTCTTGCGTCGATATGAGATTGTACATCTTTCAATGATACTTTCTTTTCTTCACCATTAAGTGTAAGTGAAATCTCAGAAACTTTAACTTCATCTTGGATTTTCTCTACAACTTTTGGATTGTGTTGCTGTAATTCTGCAATCGAGATATTAGCAATAATGTTGTCAACGATTGTAGGATTAGCTTGCTTTAATTCAGCAATTGTAATAGTGTCGAGTTTTACTCCAACTTCCATATCCTTACTACCTCCTTGATTATTTTGACCATTTTGGTCCATTTCATTTACGACATTTAGTGATTCGGAATTTAGCATTCCTTGAGTGCCAGGGTTGGTCCAATCTATTGATTCTAGGTTATGCATCCTCTCAATGATAACATTACCCGAGATTGGATCAGGTCTACCTTGACCATCTCCGAAAACTGAAACTCCAATTGGATTTCCAGCGGCGATTGATGCTGGTACCCATTGCCTCAGCGGCGATTCAGGGAAAATGTAGGCCTTAGATATTGCACGTAAAATTCCACCCTCTGTCTCTAAGATCGAACCTACAAAGATAGATTGTGGATCACGAAATTCAAATCCGACCCTAGATGGATCAGGATGTCCAAGATACCCCATTGTTCCAGGAGTCTGATTGTGTATATCCATTACCGAACGTTCAGTAAATAATCGACCGTTACGTGATGCTGTATCCGATCTTACTGTTTCTACGATAACAAATACTGGCTTAGTGTCACCATCTACAACAATTTGGTCTATGTCTAATCGCTCATCAATTGGTATATTTATTGATTGTTCATCTTCAATACCAATAACTGAACCCGTGATGCCCAGTTGTTCTGAAATTCTTAATAGATCTTTAATATCATCTGGCATAAGTTGCCTCCCTCCTTTTTATTTTCATACGCACCATGTGTGCGAATATACGCGAAGATTATAGTAATCGCAACCAACACAATAAAATGATAGAAATATCGGCAGTTTTCTTGCCTCTCGAATCGCCTATTATTAACAGTCCCTCAAACGAATAAGCAAACAATAAAGAATCGATTTGAAGCATGAAGGTCAAAGGCAACGGGGTCAAAGGATAAGGTCAAGGGAACAGGGAAAGTCGAACGAAAATCAAATTTTCGCCGCTGTTTCGCAAGCAAGCTTGCAACAGACTAATCAACAGAAGAAGATCAAAACCAAATAAATTCAAGTAACTTAAATAAAAAAAGAAGAAGAAATATCACAAAGGACCAATAGTCACATTACCTTAGGGAATGGTGGTTACCAGAGTAACAATATTATCGCGCCCGTTCTGCATCTTCATATAAATACAGATTGAGCACCCATCTTAATTGAGGGTGCTCTTTCTATGTTCGGTGCTATTTAGTTTTATATTCCATCCCAAGTCCAGTTGCTAGTGTGATTAGTGAACCTACTGCAACATTGTCCGCAGATCCAGTTTTATAGGTGAGAATCGCCGCAACGATTGCAATAGCTACTGTCACACCTACTTGAAACTTGATTGATGACTTAACTACATACGATGTTAACTGTGGATCATCTGCAATAATTTCAATATTCGGTTTACCATCTTGTTCTCCCATTCCATGCCTCCTATTCACTTCTTGACTGCCTACGATCAGATCCCTGAGCTACTGAATCTGTTTGAACTGTGTTTGGGTTGGGTGTACTATCTGTATTGGCACCATCTTGACCTGAATTAAGTCTCGTATTATCACGTCCATCTTGAGTACCCTGTACGCTTGAACTCTCACGCGGATCTCCTAAAACCCTAATTTCTTCGAGTATTCGTTCACTTTCAAGATCCCAATCATGACCACAATTATATGCCGCTGTTTCACGTGATACAATCTTAGCGCCAACTTTAAGTACATAAGTTTCTGCTTTAACTTTCTCAGACATTGTTGATACTTCTGGGAATATCAATCTACCTGCATCTATAGCAGATGGCTCAATTCCTCCAACAATTCCCACGAATTTGTGGATATCAGTAAACATATCACCATAGCTATCTTGTCTATCCTCTGCCAGCTTATTGAGTGCATAATCTGTTGCATCATCATTATCACCATCACTTCTACAAAAGAGAATATGTTCTGGCATACTCATACCAGCGCAAATCATGCCCTTTAATTCTCCAGCATCCTCTTGTGAATCTGGAGTATTACCAGACCATTCTAACATCTTCCATGTTTCCTTATTATTGTGTACTGGATTATCTCCATGATTAAAATTCACTAATTCGCTGATACGATCTTGTATTTTCTGAGGATCTTCTGTATCTATTGTGATATCATAAGCTGGACTAGCATATCTATGATGAATATCTAAGCGATCACTTAAGAATTCTGAATAATCATTTAAATATGGATAAGCTTGTCTGAAATCACTTGTACCATGTGCTTCTGCACTTGAATTATTAAATGGAAGGTGTACCATTATTCCATCAAATCCCGAAAGTCTTACGGAACCTAATCCTAATGCACTTCGAACTTTTCTGACTGCATTTCCGACCACTGATTGTTGCATCTCATATTCCATAAGATATGTGTCGAGTGGTTTGAATTTCAAATAAACATCTTCTGATTTTTCTTCATCTCTGTAAGCTACTCCATAGAAGTTTATAAGATCAACAGATGATGGGTGAGTATCTATTTCGACATTTCCAGATTCATAGATGGTAACTAAAACATCTCCAGAACGCTGTGGAGTAAGTGCCATAAATACTTCACCATATAGCTGAGAATCCGCTCCTAATTTGTTGAGTTTCTTCGATAGTTTGTTGATTCGCCAGAACCTATCTATAGTTTCCTTTGTGGTCTTATCATATGTGTATGAAAATCCTCGACCAAATATCATAGAATTCAGAATGCGTACTCTATTTGCCATAAGTGGATTTCCCTTCCATTCAGCAAATATTGTATCATTGTTTCTAGCCCTGTTTCTATCCCACTTATATACTACACGTACACGTGCGAATGCTTGAGTGAAATCTTGACCAGCACTCTGGCCTGCTATGATCTCACTTACCTTTTCTTCAAATATTTCATTGTGGTATTGGACCTTTCCTGTACTTGGATCGAATACCCCGACCGATGTTCCATTAAGTTCAACATGATGTCCCATTAACGTAGACCCCTCCTTCTATTAGACCTGCCAAATTGTACTGAATTTGCGGCCTGTTTCTTAGGTTTTATAGTTGTTTTCAATAATCCATATAAATCTTTCGATCTATTTGATGTACTTTGAATATTAGCTTTGTTATTATTCTGGAAATTAGAAGCACTACTACCGACATGCTGTAAATCCACATCTGACATCATAGCTACATTACAATATATCTTAGCATGTAGTAAATGATCATCTCCGGAGTTATGATAAATAATAAATTCTTGTCCATTGTCTCTTTTAATACGTTCTGAACTTAGGCAAGTAAAGTGAGTATCAACCAATGTCATAATAGGAGTATCTTTCAATTTACCTGGAAGTATTAATTGTTCCGTTTCAATTTCTTTCGATACCATTTCAATATACTCAGATCTACCTGCAGATACAATACCTTCCTTGTCGTTGAATTTCGTATCAACCTTAGCAGGTGGCTGGGCGTAGTAACAGGCGTATACAGGTGCGTGAATCCCAATTTTAACCAGCTCTTCGCCCAACGTTTGATGTCTCGTAATGTCCGGTCCAGCATCGTTTACAACGCACTTGATGTATTGAGCATATGGTTTCAATTTCTGTGCAAAGATAGATGCATGTTTATTAGTTCTCTTATCATCACAGTAATCAATCATTATTGGCTGTATACCATTTTCAGTCTTTTTCTGTACCCAAATCCATGAAGTTTTACCCCAGTCAATACCGACATAGAGTTTTTCATTCTCATGATCATACAATCCATAATCATTCTTGTATAGTTTATTCATGGCTTCTTGCGTAATAGGTATATCATCTCCACCATATGCAAGCCCAAGAACCTCATTAAAGAATTTACGCTTAGTATATTTAACAGATATGTATTTATCCATTATCTCTTGAGCGCTGATCCATGATACTATAAGTTGACTAATATGATATCCACTATATGGTGCTCTACGTTGAGGATTAGTTTCTTTCCAAAATCCATCTACTCTATTAATAGGTTTGAAACATCTACGACATCCATAATAGTATTCTTGATCCTCACCTGCAATAATTAATTCTATTTTATGTTCATCACATTTAAGTATATTTTCCATTGTCATGGTCTGTACCATGCCACAATGTTCACAAGTATTCATCCAGAATTGTTTCGTACTAGATTCCCATTCCTCATCAAATTGGGTGCCTGGCAATTTAGGGGTTCCTAATGTTAATGACTTTTTGAATTCACTATGGGACATAGCTTCACCAACTACTGCCTCAACATCATTGGGATGATCCTGACGTTCATCATATACTGTGAAATCTATAGTAAGTCCACGAGCGGCATCCCCAGCTTCACCACCAGCACCCTCCCATGTACCTCCCATAACCAAGAAGTTGTAAGGAATAAGTCCTGTATCTGGATTAGCCATTTTCTCAAATTTGATCATTCTTTGATCACTTTCAGGTGACTTCCATGCAGTCAATTTTTTACTATCTTTAATTGCAGGCTGTATCCTTTGTTTACTAACGCGCAACACCTGTTTGTCACGTGGGAACGTATGAAGTGCGGCAGTATATGGGTGTTTCCATAATTTCCATAAACACCAATTGATTGCAAACTCAGTCATTTCAACTTGTCGACCCTTATAAATTATCAAGTGTCTAGATTCATCTCTATAGATATCAAGTAGATAATTTCTCTTATCAAAACTAAATGGTCTACCCTTAATTGTACGGTTAGTTTCTATCCAAGCTATTGAGTCAAATTCAGAAATAACTTCTTTATAATCTGCTTCACCCAATGAACTGAGTCCCTCTAGGAATATGTCTTCCATGGACATATCTTCCCATTTGATCATTTCTCCATTATCCTTCAATTCTGCTTCAAGTATTTCATTATAATTTTGGTCTTCTTGCACTTCAGATTCTGTTTCGGTTGCTTCTATTGTATCTTCCGATTCAACTTCCACAATTTCATTATTATCCATTATTTGCCTCCATATCTATAATCATAGTATCAATTGCTTTACAGATATTCAGATAATCATTGAATTTATCAATTAATACATCATCTTCATCTTCATGGTTAAATTTTATTTCGAGTTCAATTGATAATATTTGATACGCATAATGTTTCTTCTTCCATTCTAACAATTTCTTTAATAGCCAGTTTCTCATATTTGCCTCCTTTATTTATAGTCCATTTCTCATTTTATCAATTAATGAAGTTCTTTCTTCTGGAGTCATCGCCGCAAGTATATCTGACAATACAGATTTCATTTGTCCACCTGCACTTAGCTTACCGTTATTTTCCTCCATTTCTTTCGCATTAGATTGGTGTTTCTGTGACATTAACGCAAGCTTACCTTTTGCCTCTATAGCCTGTATTACAGATTGACTGACATAACGCAGGTCTTGAGCTGTTTCAATTACAACATCATGGGCATATCTAGCAATCAATGAAGAATTAGAAGATATTACATCATCTAACTGTCCCATAAGGTCTAGTTGCTTTACCTGAGTTATTCCATCCTGGATGTTAGACTTAATATGGTTTACTGCATCTTGATATGTTGGATCTTCCATTAATTTCTTAGAGACCATTGCTTGTCTATGTTTGGCGTATTTAGAAACAGAATTAGGCGAAATAGGATCTCCTAGTAATTCTAGTTGTTTAGAAATCCAAGAATAAGATTTCCCTTCGTTCAGCCAAGTATCAATGTCTACTTTATATGGAGATTTCTCGCAAGCTAATGCATATTTACCTCTTTTGACCGATATTTCTAAATTATCTGATATTTCTATACTATTATGGTGTCTACCTGCTACTTGATTCTGGGCTACCCCGGTATTCTTCCGACCCGTGCTATCTTGTACGTCCTTAGGTACTGGTACATTATTCATTATTTGGTCACTCCTTTCTTCCGCATTAAGTATCGTTTGAATAGAATGATAGATTAAATATAGTTCAAATAAATTGTCATGGATGATGAAATCTTACGTTAAAGACTCCAAAAACCTGTAGAAGTGGGTATATCACCACAAAGGCTTGAAAGGACGCGACGCGCGTGGTATAATGTAATTAGATCAGATGACGCGGCGTTGTTGCCGCTGATGATCGTCGACGACGGACACGACAGTTCAGCTGGCAGAGCCGCTGGATTACAGGAGGACAAATGACCAGAGCAAACAACAGCGAAATAAGAGACGCGATAATTGAAAATGCAAGACTAACAGCTGAGACAATTCACCAAGCGATGATCGAGTCAGGTGAGTACGATGAAAGAGATGCAATGGTAGATGCAATAGCAGAGGCACTGGAACTGGCAGATGAGCACGCAATGAACCGTGGTGTCAGACCAATTCAAAATCTCGAGCTAGTAACAGCAGTGATTGATCATATGCACTAAGAACAGAAGCGGGACATATCGGCAACCAACAAATCGACTAGAACAAAACACGAAGGAGAATAGCCATGAAAATAAGCGAAATGAAGCGGTTACTAGGCAATGACGAAATATCATCAGTAGTTGAACAATACGGGTACCTAATAGACGCAACATTGGAATACAGCAACATAGAGACTTTATTGGATGCAACAACCAAGGCAATGTCAGCCGCAATAACAGTGGGACTAGCACAATCAGCAGTTGATATAGTGGAAGCACATACTGGTCAAATAGCAACAACTGGGATGATCATTCAGCTCTGGGCGGTCTGGGCGGCAGTCAATGACGAATTGCCAATTGGTCTCGAAGACTATAGACTACTAGTCGGGGAAGAGGTCATCAACGTCAACGAAATACAATAAACAAGGTGACATGAATCGCAATTTTAAGCCGGTACCCCAAACCCATCCACTATCAACCAATAGACAGTATAGTGAACTGAAATGAAAGATGGTCTTCATCAATTTCGCAACCAATAGACAATAGAGCATAAGCAAAGTTCAAGACGGACCCTGTTGGTTGCTAAATTAGACTAAAATAGTCGCGGAAATGGGCGTTCACTATGAAATAGACGATGAATAAGAAAATATGAACAAATGACAAACGAATGAACCATCAATGAATATAACCTAAAATAGCCTCTAACGTCATACATCGTTGGTTCAAGCAACCAACTTGATGACGTAGAGAAAGACAAACCAGAAATAGGCGGTAATGAGCCGCCCATGGAGCGACTGCAATCAATACGGTCGTTGCGTGGACAGTTCGTCCGACATCGTTAAGCCACACTTTCACAGGCTAAAGTGAAGGAAATATTGACAGACGCGGCGCGATGTGGTATAATTTAATTAGATCAAGCGGCGCGGCGTCGTCGACTTGGTTGATCGTACATTGGCAACTGAATCGCAGACAATGAAAAGACACGCAAAAGAATGAGCGTGCAGAGCCAGAGCACTCAATACGCAACGATCGTGAAACCGAAACTGGGACCACTGGAGCGAATGCCGATTGAGATTGCGGTGACGGACAACGCGGGTTGGCAACCCATCGAGTACCTAATCAGTTGGGTATTGGATGGTGGGCCAAACCATCACAACTACAAATCGACTATAAGAACGAAAGGAGAATTACAATGATCAAGAAGACTAATTTTATGGGAACAGAGGCAGGCGGCAAAGAATTGGCAGAAAACTCAGTTTTACTAGTGAAAGATTTGGTGATTGATTGGACAGACAAGCTTTCAGCCAAAATGCGAGAAGGCACTTCGGTATTTGTAACGAATGTAGAATTCAAAGAAATCAACCTAATCGATGAATACAATGATAAGCCAGTACTTGCAAAGACGAAAGATGATAAGATGCTATGGGCAAACATTGAGGTACTAGTAACGATAGCAATCAACAGCGAAGATGAAGATGGACCAAGCGGAATAGCAGATATCGTGATGCTACCGATGTTAAAATCAGGACAATTAACAAAACCGATCAATGTTAAGTGTATGACATCACTGAGAGACCTACTAATGGAAGAGATGGTACTTGACTGGGACGATGTTAAAATACCAGTAAAGAGTAGAACATCAAAGAAACAACACATTTCATCACCAGAATTACTAGCGGCAATCAATGAAGAATTTGAAATGGATGAATGCATAGTCGTGGAATTAAGCCATTGCTCGGCAGTTGTATCACACAATCATACATCAGCAGTTTATACATGCTGGATGATCGAAGGTAAGAAGCAACTCAATATCGTTGAAGTTGACATTGAAAAGACTGCAAAAGCTCAATAGTCCACTTTCGCAGGCTAAAGTGAAGGAATTATTGACAGACGCGGCGCGGTATGGTTTAATTTAATTAGAGGAGCGGCGCGGTGTCGCTCCACGACGAGGAGGTTACACGATGATGAACACAGCGAAGATGACAGAGATATTCACGAATGCAGTAGGCGGCACATGGACATACCAATCAATGAGCCATGGCGAATGTGGGGTTACAGCAACATTCTTGGGTGAAGACGACCGCAGTGATGCAGAGGTAGTAGGTAGAGTAGCAGTCGATTTAGAAGATATGGATGTGACAATATTCATCACGAATGAAGAAACAGGACAGGAAATGCAGATAGCAAAGATATCACTTATGGCGGCTTTGGCGGAATAATCCGCCCGCCCTTTGTGGGTCTACCAATGGTAGGTCTAGAAAGGACGATAGTCCACAATAATGACGAGAAGGAGAATTAAAATGAACAAACACACGCGAGAACATGCAATACTAGTACTTGAGAAATCAGGACCAAAGGAAATGAAACCACTAACAAAATTCTTCATGGCAGATTGTGCAGTACTAATGAATAAGATTGCTGGGTCAGTAATGAACCACGATCTCAAGAAAGAATGGGAACAGGAAGCCAAGGATGAAGCAGAGATGTTTATTGATGCGGTAACCAATGGAGTAATCACTGGGCCAATCAGGAAGACGATTTACTGTAGTGACATGCTAGATACTGATAGTTTCACTCCATCAGAGAAGCTGGTAATCATTGAGGACCTAGGACTACTGCCATTCATATCGCAGAACACACTAGGAGCAATAGGAATCACGCAGGTATCACTACACATATATGATGCACAAGGTAGAGGAGTGATCTTATAGTGACTGAGCAAAAGAGAGCACAACTCCAGAATGAATACAAAGAAATCACAGCCAAGTTCGCTGGACTCGACAAGGCTAACCTAAGAGCACAGATAATAGGTATGCAAGCCGAAGCAGAGAATCACCTGCGAGATAATATGGGCGATTCACATTTACGAGCGCTCTATAGAGCAACCAATGGATACTTCATCGCAAACAAATCAGCACCAATCGCAGTCCTATTGATTGGAGCGGAAGTTGCACTGGCAGTAAAAATGATCATCCTCAGGTCTGAACAAATGCCAACCAAGCATCTTATGATCAAATTAGGTGGGCGCAGATCACTAAGAGCAACACTACCAGAAATTTTCATAACGCTTGACAAGCTAGAAATCTAGCATAAATAGGGCGGTCACCGCCGATCGCCCATCCTTTCTTTTATGGAGGCATATTATGAACAACCAACAATTTAATACACTAATTTCTTTCTTGGTTGTTCTTTCTTTAAAAATAAGCCACACTTTCACAGGCTAAAGTGTTTAGAGTATTGACAAACGCCACGCGATGTGGTATAATGGTTTTAGAGAGCGGCGCGGTCGCTGTCTGAGATAGCCTAGCTCGAGTTGATCGCTACTCCCTTGCGGTCGACTGGCTGGTGGGCTGTCCACCAAGACGATGAAGAACACACGATGAAAGGAGCAACACATGAAAAAACAAGATTATTCAGGTAGAACACACATGCAGATGATCCAAGTGATTTCACACGTATCAGGTGGCACATGGTTTATTAAAGGAATGATGAATGCAGAAGAAACTGGCGATATAAACGCAGTCCGCCGCAAGATGGCAGAATTGCGAAGAGAGAAAGCAAGAATAGACGATATAAAGCAATACATCCAAGAATCTTATGATAGTCCTGGAGTTTGTGGAACCGATGATTGTATAGTAGCTGATGCGGCATATTGTAAGCAACAAACTCTCAGAGCCGCAATAGAGATTGCTGAGGAGATAGCTAATAGAGTCGAAGATCAGTGGTTAGATAAGATATATGAGAATGAGCGTACAGCTACAGAAGAGGAAGAATAGTATGGTATATCTATTATGGAAGTTCGCAGTCAAGATAGTGTCAATATGGGGTCCAGTGCTTGTAGTCGCTGGCACCCTAATCTTGATCTTCATGCGAAATGAACTCGAATATCAACACAAACGATATTTAAAAGCCGAAGCTAAAGCACGACTACGAGAAGAACGTAGACAGGAACGAGAGGAGAATAATGATGATGACAATTAATATTCAAAGAAAACGTAGGCCAGCAGTAACAACAATTATGACAGATCTTGGATTATATACTGAGAAGATGGACGAAATTGATGATATGATGGATTTCCGTTTAGAATGTAAGCAAGAGTTACTCAAAGCAGGTTATATTGAAATTGGCAAATTAACCTTTGAAGCACCGGAGGCGACATCAGACACATCAGAGACAGTCGTAATAGACAACGAACCGAAACCAGAAGCAAAGAAGAATAAGCTAGTTAGAGCAAACCGTGTAACAATCAATAAAGACCGATCGGGTTGGTTCGCCAACTTCTATAGAACACATAAATTCATAAAGCGTATTCATGAAAGTGAGACCAGCTATGAAAAACCAGAAGGAGCAACAGCTCTCCTTGATCGTGAGCAGTTCAGACAATATATTTGTAGTATTGCTAATACTCATAACATCAATTACGATCCAATTAATCGACAAGCATCTGCAATCCCAAGCAAATTCACGGGAGACTCGGATGTAATGGAAGCATCTGTTAACTACATTGAAACGCAGATTATTGACTGGATAGAACGAGTCGAAGAAAAGAAACAGATTAAGTTAATACTGGGTGACATCATCCCGATCGAGGTATTACCAGTAACCGAACGTAATGGTGGTGCAGTCAATCCAAAATACAAGAGTGGTAATTGGGCATATGCTCAGTGTCCAGTTAAGGTAATTCTATCAGAAGTTGGGGTAGATAACTCAGAAGTTGAATTAAGAATTGTGACACAAATAGTCTCAGGTCAATTTAAGAAACCAAGTATGATGAATGGTAAACAATCATTCACATACAGCGGTCTAACTAATATTTTAAAAGACGAACAGGAGTTGAGAAAAGGTGAAGACAGCGACAACAAAGATGAATCAGGTGAAGTGTCTGAGATGCAGTAATAAAACATTTACAATGTCGGAACCGAAAGATTGGATTAAATCAACAGTTGAGTATCGTGATGGTACAAAAATTAAATTCTATATTTGCCCTATTTGTGCGGCTCATATTTTTAAAGACAAGAAGTCGAAAGCAAATCTAGAATTTCTTAAATCAAATAGCAATCGTCTGTAAGAGGAGCGATTTCTATAAATATTAAAGTGGAGGTACACAACCAATGTTAGGAATAACCAGAAATGCAACACTGAAATGTAGTATGCACTTAGCGGCATGCGGCCCGTACAGCTCAAGGAGTTTTGAGAACTCGGAGGAACAAACGGATGATCAATTGATTGCGATGTCGCAAGCAACTCATTCGGAACAGGAACCAGCATTCGCCAAGATTACAGTCACCGATCCTGACAAGGATACTCATGAGCATATCGTTTGTGAATATTGTTACGCGGTAATGACTGGTAAGACCTTGGTCTAGGGAAGGAGGGATATAATGTATGAAATTACCAAACCGCTCTATCCAGTCGACACAAAACGAAGATGTAAATGTACACCAAGTCGACCGTGTCAAGGATGCGGCGACTGTCAAAGATCAGAGGATTAAAGTGAAACACGATAACCCAGCTCAGATATTACACTTAATGATTATGGGAGTCTTAATCCTAGCGCCAACATTAACGGCGATAATCATGGGAGTGATCCTTTTTGGAATGAGATCGGCTATAAAGGGCGACAGATTCCAAGAAGGTATACCTTCACTGGGTTATATAGTGTTTGCTATTATCCTAAATAGCCTACTAGTAATGATGCTACTGTAGACGTATTAACAAAAAGAGAGGGTGACAGATATGAAAAGACGAATAGGGGTATTCAACGTATCAGCCACCCGAGTTCTGGGAGGAATTGCTATTGGTGCTGTACTTTGGGTAACTTATGGGATTCTTAAAATGATACTCCATGATATTAGTGTACTTATAATAGTAACAATACTATTTGGAATGCTAGGCCGTAAGGGTTCCGAAGCAACCAAGCTTTGGAAGAAGTAGCCTCTAGGTAAGACATATTATTGAAGAAAATGACTAGATTAAATAGTTTAAATTAATAGATAGTTCTTGCCTTTGTTTTGAAGAATGTAAGGAATGTTATTTTCAAGATCTTGATTTGATCTTGTGGCTCTTGTTTCCTATTTCACCGAAGGTGGCCTAGATCTGTAACGACTTGTCGTTGCAATTGATCTGGCGTGGGTTCCCTTGACCTTGATCTTATGTTTAAAGCCAACTGGCAGAACACCAGATCATTAAATTGGTTGCTCAATAGTTCAACCGCTCTTTCATTCTCGACCCTGTTCAATGATAGACGCTCAGAAAACGAAGAAAGATGCGCTTGCTATATTAATTGGTCATGATACTTATCAGTGTTAAGTTAATGATGGAACGGTCGCCAAGATCGGTAGACAAAGCGGAAGACCGCATCAAGGCAATAACAAGTATAGCCTAAATTAGTGGCTTCTTGGTTGCCTCAGAAAACACAAAACGACAATGGTTGTGAAATCATAATTTTGGCTTCGGCATTTATTAAAAGACATAATCGAGGTAGTCCTGATAATACTGGATTTATCTACGGACGGAGCCTCATTATAAAAAACATGTTAACACACAAACGAGCAGTTAGGAGGTGATGTCATTAAACGGATTTTTGTTCTGTTATTAGTCGTAGCTATACTAGGATTACCATTAAACGCTACAATTACACGGATTAATATTTGCACAGATTTAACTTATATCGGCTTAGGGTTTAGCCTATGGTATATTTTAAAGTGCCAAACAAGCTTCGTTTGGAGTACTTTTGAATTAGTACCGACTGACTATATTTTCTTCTGACAGATCACACAAACCCAATATTCTAAGATTTGATAAAATTCAAGAAATAACGCTCTTACTGGCAGGTTGCCGAAACGCTATTTCTTGAATTTCGATGAACTCTTAGATCCAGGAGTTCTTCTCGTCGATTTGTTTTACCGGACTCATTACTAGTCGTGTGGTAGTGGGTCCTGATAAGGCAAATGGTCTTAAAAATAAAAGGAGGAATCACCATGAACGCAAATGACGCAATGAAAGATTTAGCACGTTGTAACAAAGTCACAGTTAGAATGATTGGCGATGGCGTTGCTATTGCAAGTTTATTCCGTACAAACACAAAATTACTTGAGGTTCAATCTGATGATGAAATGGTTGTAGAATTGGGATTCGCAATGCCAATAGACATCAAGAAGGACGAAGAAAAGGGTATTGAAGCAAAATCATACTCAGCGACAGATCGCAAAGAAGCATTTAAAAGTTTCATGATCATTAATATCGCTAAATTTGGTTATGTATTTGATCCAACTGATCGCCGCAAGGAAGAAAATAAATTTCCTGCAAAATACGACTCAGTTGCATTAGTAGCAGGTACTGCTATTACAATGTTACGTCAAAAGTTACATTCATTTGATGAAAGATTTGAAAAAGAATCGGCTAGTTACGTTTCAAAAGAATTATTGCCAGAAGGTTCAGAGATTGTTTATTCAATTTGCGAAGAAGATCAGGTTGTTGTTGATATTATCGAAAATTATGGTAATGGTAATATCAAAGCGGCTACAGCCAAGGTTCAATTCTCAGTAGGTGTTGGCGACAAGATGGCAGATTTAGTAATTGAAGTGGCATTAAAATCGGGTCAAATGTCTAAACCAAGAAAATTACGTGAAGACATTGCATTCACAGCTACAGAACTTCTTAAAGAAATGACTCATCTTGAAGTACTTCCAAAGAAACCTGTAAAAGTTAAGCCTGTTAAGGAAGATGAAGCTGTTGAAGCTACAGATCCAGAAGTTGGAACTGCTGAGGCACCAGTAACAGAATAAGTAAGTCAATAACCATTAAATTTGGGTGCACCTAGTGTGTGCCCAAAAAATTGATTTCCGTAGATTTACAAGTTAAACTTTTAGATATTACAATAAGGTTGAATTAAGAGATTGGAGATGCAATGGATTCTATTATAGTAAACAAGATAACAGGAAGAGTTGAAGACAATACATGTTACATATCATTCTATAGATCAGCAGTGAGAGTAACAACAATTACTAATAAAGAATTAGGTATTAGCAATCTAGATTGTTTAACAACAGAACTGACTAGCAGTCAATATTGTGAGTACTGCAAGTCTGTAGCTAGAGTAGCATTAATAGATAAACTAGTAACATCAGATGATGGATTAGAGCTTGAATTTGATGGTAGTTCAGATGGTAAAAAGAAACCAACACAGAAGAAGACATCGCAAGTGTTTGAAGAACACACAGTGGCATTAGTAGAAGAATTGATAAAAGACAGAGACGACTTGAAAATTGAATATAAGATAGTTGATGTACAATCAGCCGCGAAAAACGGAAGTATTAAATCTGCTGAATGTCGAGTAAGAATTACAGGACAAATTACATTAGTCGCTTTTATTAGATCCTCACAGATGACCAATTTAAAGGAAATACGAACTGACAGTGGAGTTAGAAAATTCAATAAGACAAACTTTAATAAGATACTGGAGGTATAATTAAGTGACAAATACGAGAAAACAATTGGATGAGTTCAGAACAACAGATAAAGCAAAATATAGTGAATTATTAAATGTATTAATATTTAATGCGCAGAATGATAACACGATCGCAACAGATATTCTATTAGAAGAAATAAAGCAACACCATATGAGACGTAGAATTAGTAGATTTACTAGTAAGAATTGTCTATTAGAAGACGATGATATCAGACAAGAATTCATGATTGGCTGTGCAATTGGACTTACCAAAGCAAAATTAGATGTCGGAGAACCATTCCTGTTTATTTTGCAATCTGGTACATGGCAAACGCAAAGATATGTAAAGAAACATATTAATCAAGGTACAATGCAAACATGTAGAACATGTGGAAATAAATCAAGATTAAACATAGTAGATAATAATTATGTATGTAAGAAATGCGGTAGTACAGATGTAGCTACAGATATGGTTTCAGACAAGAATGAAATCACATTTGATAACTTAGTAGATGAATATGATGATCTCAACACAATGATTCTTGATGATACAGTTGAGGCATTGATTGTAGGATTTGAGGATTTACTTAAAGAGGGAACAAACGTAACGAGATTATTTGATGCAATGATCCGCAGAGATATAAATACGACTAACCCAGATGTAGAGAATTACTTGAAGCAAATTGCAAAGGAATGGGATACATCTGCAGTAAATGTAAATTTCAATTTAACTAAATTACGAAAAAGATTTAGAAAATATCTAGATGATATTGAACAAATAGATGATACTTTAATATCAAAAACAATTTCAGCAGACAAGAAATTTACTTTCATAGATAATATAATAGGAGGCGGCAAATGAAAAAGACAGTAGACGAGCTAAAGAAAATGTTACAATACAGCATAAAGTCGAATAATTTTAATAATTCAATAACTCAATTACTTAAATGCTCAGAATGTCCATTGTCTGGAAGAAAATGTCTAAGTGGTGAATATATTAATTTATATAATTGGTCTTGTGATGCGGCTATAACGAAATATATCAAAATACAGGAGGCGGCAAATAATGAGTACTAAAGGGAAAACAAAAATAGAACCCTGTTTATCATGTGGCAAGGAGGTAACAGTCAGTCTATTTATGTCAGGTCTAAAAGTACGATGTGATCATTGTAAATCTCATGATATACCAGCCGACCCGGAGAGATTGGCTGAGGCAGAAAAGAAAGCATCTGAGAAGAAGAAAAGATCCAAAGCACCAGTTAATCCAACTAGTGGATCTAAGGAAGTAGAATGCTCAGAGTGTGGAGAAAAGTTCTTAACACATAGATTTGGTAAGGTACAGGGTGCATTATGTCCTAAATGCAGACCAACAAGCGAAGCTAAGACCTCCAGCATTAAAGTCAAAGTAGATATAAATAGACTATCGAAAAAGATGATCCCAATTGAGGATTTTGCAATCAATCCTGTAATCATAGCAAATCCTAATCTGCAGTATATTCAATGTCCAAACTGTCAGAAGAAAATGACACCACTTACTATTATGGATACAAACAAGTATGGATGTGTAATGCAATTACAATGTCCTCATTGTTTGATTACTATGAGTCTATCAGAACAGACCAAACATTTAATTAAACCTACTAATGCTAATCTGTCATTCACATATACAGGTGAAGCTATGCGTGGTATTTCCAATAAAAAGGAAACGATCGAAGAAAATTGTATAGGCATACTACTTGATTTATTAGATGACAACAATATAGAAGTACCGGAGGCGGTTCTTCCGAAGTGGTATCGTAAAATAGATTTTGACTTACATCTTAAAAGAAAAGGTGAGGATATAGGAATTACTGATCAACAAACACTCAATCTAGAATTACAACAAAAGATTAAAGATATAGAAGAAGAATTACAGGAGACAAAGGAGGCACATAAAGATGCCACAACATTCTAGAATTGATGGATTATTTGCAGTAGCATTGACAACAGATTTACGATTGGGTATTACAAAGGACGAGACATATCCAATCTTTGCAATTTATAATAATATAATCAATAGTGTTGGATATATGACAGGGGTCGTTAATGGAGTGGGTAGTATACCAGAATCAATAGAAATAATATGTGACCGTGGTACTAGGATTAGGTTAACAGTATCATTATTTGATATAATGTCAATATAGGAGGTAAACATGGATAGTACAAAATCAATGGCAGTAGCAAATGTCACAGATGATCAATTAGGTATAACAAAAATGATTGGATATAAAATAATAGACTTTATGTTAAATTTTGAGTTTATTGAGGATCCTACTGAATCGCCATTTATTAAATCTGAGATATCAAAGATTATTAAGACACCGGATCGATATAGAGTTGATGGAATCATAAGAGTTTATAATAACATAAATCAAGTAATTGATGTACCAATTGATAAATTCATCTTAATACAATTTATTGAATAATAGGAGGAATATAATGGGAACAGCAGTAAAGGGTAAGAAGAAGAATATTAACTGTAATACCTGTGGCGCAGTTATGGAAGTATCAGCATATGCTGGCAATAATCAAATGTGCTTAGAATGTAAGAAGAAGGCAGACCCAGGACTTAAAATCTCACCAGCTAAAATTAAAAGAATAACAACAGAAGATACACAGACTGGGATAATATCAACATCTACTGGGCAAGAGGCTATAGATAATTGGAGTAAGATAGATTCAATAAGTCATGATGATGATCTATTACATGATGAATACGATAAGTTTTTACTTAATCGCGGTGAGCAACCAAAAATTGACATGTCAGATTACATTCTTATAGATGACCATATAAAACAGCTAAAAGAATTTGTTGATGGCTTCGAACCCGATGTGAACCGCTTTTTGCCGATATTAGCAATACCAGACGGTGCCGCCCCTTTCGATCCAGTTCGGGTTTCATTGAGGTATAACCGAGGAGAGCTTGAAGCTACGATCATAACACCAACTGGAACAATTGAGCGAATACCAGCAATGTGGAAACCGATAAATTTCGATCTAGATTACCTATCAGTATCTAAGATCAAAAAAGCAAATCAATGTTTGAGTGCTTTACTTAATGATTATATGCTAGTCACTGACCCATCAGAAGGCGACGACAACCAATATAGTTGGCTGGGTACGATATGTCATGATACCTGTGAAGCAATGGAAGATATGTTCATGAAGACTGGCATGATTATGTGCCTTGAGAAAACATATAAAGAGATATATGCTAAATATTGCCCACCTGAGACCGACCTAGGATTAGAAAAATATGAAGAAGGACTAAATTTAGTAAAAGACCACTTTAGACGTAATCCAATTAATCAAAATAGACCATACAGAGTGATAGCAGTTGAACCTGAGTTCCGTGGAAAATTAGGTGATGCACACTTTGGGGCCAAAATTGACCTTATTGCCATTTATAAGGAAAAGATCGATGGTAAGACCGTTGGTTTAATTAAGGATTATAAATCAAACAGACAGGCATTTACCAGATCACAACTAGATAATTCATTACAGATGAAAGCATATGAAGCGATATGTAGAATTTGGTATCCTGAGGTTGATGAATGGCGTACAGGATATGAAATGTTTAGATTTGGATGGCAACCTTGCAGAGTTAATGATGATGTGGATATACAGAATGTGTTAGATTATATAAGCAGTATGTGGCATATGATTAAAAATGCACAGACATTCCCAGCAACACTCAATAATCTTTGCCCGTGGTGCTCAGGTAAGGCTAAATGTAGAAAATACAATAGCGTACTTGCAAATCCAACACTATATCTACAATCAATAAACTTAGATGCATCTGATATAGACACACTCTATAGTGCAAAGAATATGGCGGCTACAGTCGAAAGAATTGCTGGTGATATTAGAAAACAGGCAAATGATGCAGTTAGAGCGGCAATTGAGCAAAATACGATAGCTGGAAAACCAACTGTGCTAGAAGATGGTAAGCAATTAATATTAGAATCACCACATACAGATGGATATGACTCATATAAATTATTTGATGCATTCTTCTTAGCTGGCGAAGTAACAGCGATGAAAAATATGGTTACAATAAAACGTAATAAAGTAGAACAATATCTTGATAAGAATCCTGAATTCAAATTTAATGTAATGCATGCTAAGAAGAAGCGATATAATGCACCACAAATTAGGGAGGTGTAGATATGACCGAGATACAATTACACCATATTCAAGACATAATGAAATCAAGAGATTATAGTTTGTATAATTACAGCGCAGATCATGTCACCGAAACTTGGGGTAGAATAATGGACAATGGACAAATGTTAATGTGTAAAATATATCCAAATACAGAAGAATTCGAGATTATTTTTATGCATCCATCTAGTATTAATATAACTCAGACATCAAAATGTGGTTCGCTATTAAGGGAAGATCATTTCTTTAAAATTGAGTTAAGTATCGAGACAATAATTGATAGAATTGTCGGGTTTAATAGAAGGAGGCATAATAAGGATGGCTAAAATACTAATAGATGAGGCAGTATGCGAGTACTGTCAGAATCATTACGACACTAAATTCAATACTGGACCTCATAATTTATGTGAGGGTAGCTACTGCGCTGAGATGACAACTAGAATAATTGAGGAGATTACAGAGGGTGAACTCAATGAGGAGGATTACTATGAAACGCAAGCCGAAGAAGATTAATGCAAGTCGTGATCTGAATCTATTTCAGAAAGTATGGGTTCTACAGGGTGACTATGCTGGCGAACAGGGCGAAATAACTGGATTTGATGATGCTGGTAGGAAGTTATTTGTGCAATGTACAGATGGCAAAGTATACTTCAATTATGATACACTCCATGACTGGATCAGACCTATTCCATTCAAAAGAAAGAAGCGATGGATAATCGACCCAATTACGATTATGATGGCATTAATTATTATATTATTGTTATTCTCAGTATATATAAAAGATCAGCGAATAGAAATTCAGGAAATTGCCTATCAGAATATAATTGACCAAATGATCACTCAACATGAGGGTGAGGTTATAGAATCACAGGAGCAAATAAAGGATCTAAAACTAGATTTAAAATTGGCTGAAACCAAAATTGAAACACAACAGAAAATCATGAATGACTGGACTGAAACATTAAATTTATTTAAAAATGCTACAAAAAAGTAATGCATGTCACCGCGTACGACCTATCATATGAATCGTGTGAAAAATATCCAGATCACCCAGTATATGGTATAACCGCCAGCGGTAGATATGTAGAAGATGGAAGGACTATCGCTATGGGTCCTTCCTTTCCATTTGGTACAATGGTATGGATACCGAACTTAGCTTGGCTAAACGGAACAGGCATATTCGAGTGTCATGATAGAGGCGGTGCAATTGATAATAGTGATATAGATGTTTACGTAGGCGGCAACCAATTAAAGATGTATTGGTCCGATAAGATGGAGGTATATATTATTGAATAAGAATGCAATTACACTTGATAATATTAAGAAGAAATGTAGAAAATTAGATATAGAATTCATTGAAGCCCATGAAGACTATGTTAATCATATAGTAACGATTGTCCTAGCATCATATAAGTCAGAGACTGACTATAATGAGTTTATAAATTGGATAAATGATAATAGAATATTAGCATATGGAATAATTATTAAATTTAATATATATTTATAGGAGGATAACAATGACTAGAGAAGAATTATATGAATATGCAGAACATTTAGGATATAGCAATGCGGACGTGAATTTGATTATAAATTCATCGATGTATGATGAAGATCAGGCAATAAGTATATGTAAAGCAATTATGCCCGTAGCAATTGTTACAGGTGTTACAGCAATTGAACTTGTCGATCTTATTAGTAAGATTTATAGACCTAAAGTTGGGCCAGCACAAATGGGCATGGCATTGCGCAAGCATTTTAGGACTATGAAGGAGGATAACAATGACACACCCAAATAAATTAAACTTGAAAACAAAAGGAGATGCAGTTATGAAAAGAAAGTTAGCATTATTAATGATTATGGTATTAATGTTCAGTATGTCAATGGGTAGCTTTGCCACAGAGTCAACATTCGAGTATGGCAATGCAGAGCTGAGCTACAAGGTCTATGGAAGTCTTGAGAGTGCGACTAAAGCAATTTTCATGGTAACGGGCTATGGAGATGCTGATGAAGCATTAGGAGAATTACCAGCCAAGTTTGTAACAGCAGATACTGTAGTAGTAACCTATGACAGACGTGGACTTGGTGATTCTACATTGGGTGATCAACCACTCACTTGTCAGAGACAAGCAAGAGCACTACATAAATTAGTACTAGAGATTGGTGTTGAAGAGAATTATTTCTTTGCACACAGCATCGGCGGTATTATAGTTCAATCATATGAAGAGTTTTATCCTGAACTATTTGATGGTGCCTTAATGGTAGAAACATCGCATCCATACCAGAATGATGCATTTATTCCGATGTTTGAGGTAGTAGCCCCTGATTTTGTAGCAATGTATACTGGACAATTTACAGCAGAAGGTGATTGGGACGAAATTAGATCATCATTTAAAAGAGCACAAGAATATGATGGCTTCGGATCAAATCCAGTATCTATACTGTATGCACCAGTTAGTTTAGGAATGGAACCATTTGATGGAATGTGGGTAGCAATGCAGAATTCAAAGATTGGATTGTCAACTAACTCAAAAATTGGGACGCCAAATGATTTAGGCAATAATCCACATTACTTCTATCAACTTGAATCAAATCATGATTTACTAGTAGATGAAATGAATTGGATTAAGCAATAATTAACAAATAAGATGACATTGGGTGTGTCATTCTTATAAATCGAGGAGGAGAATTATGTTAGCAAGAATTACATTTAGTGAGACATCAGTTAGTAAAGAGAAATTAGATGAGCTATCAAAAATAGTAGGCGAAAGCATAGATAGTGAACAACGAGTACAGGTATTTGAAGATGGAGAATGGAGCAAACCCCAACAATTTTACAGCTGGAGTGCCACGTTAGATGAGGCTATTGCTAATGATCCTGAAAAGGATAAGAAATTAGCACGATACTGCGATTCATATCTAATTAAATCAGGAAATGAGTATATCGCAGATCCACAAGTATTGATGACAGTATATCCAGAAATCAAATTCTCAATGCGAGGATTGCCAATGACTAGCGAAAAAGCAATAGATATGCGAGTTGCGGCATTCACTGATATTGCAGATAAATTAAAAAGCCAATTTGACGAAATGCAATCGGTTATGCGGAAATTTGATAAGAGTGTGGAATTCAATCAAAAATGTGAAGTACACGTGCCGAACTTCGGTATGTTAAACATAAATCAAGTAGGATTTAAAACAGATGTATGCACCCAAGATTTACAGGGATTAATGAATCAAGGATGGCGTATATTGGCAGTATGCCCGCAACCTGATCAGCGCAGACCAGATTATATTATGGGTAGATATAATCCCGAGAACGATATTGACCTTGGATGTTATGAGCTATAGGAGGTAATTATGTGCAAGAAGCCTGGACGCAAAGAGAGATTCGATAGCCCAAAAGAGAGGAGTCATGTGGCGAAAGCCTATGGCTCTCTGTCTGTACAACAGCAGTATGATCAATTTACTAGAGCTGAGAGACGCGATATTGTTGACTATACACAAGGAATGACATGTGCAGAGGCGGCAGTTAAACAGAACGTATCGCGGCAATCAATAGCACGTAATAGAACGATGGCAATACCAAGACTACTGCGCATAAAGGTAGATTTTAGAACAGCCGACAAAATTAACAACAATACTGATCTAACAGAACTTGTATGGCATTATAGACAGCTAAATACAAAAGGGTATCAACCAACACAAGATGAGCTAACATATCTCAAGTTTCTAAGAGATGAATTAGATATAATAATAAGGAGGAAGTAAAATGGATATTAGTAAATTCATATCTGTATTAGCATTAATGACAATCTTAATATGTTTCTTGACTATATTATTAGTTACACGTAGATATAGGTCACCAAAAATTGACATGTGGCAACACAATGCTATGAGAGATTTAAAGGAACTCAGATGGAAGATATGTGAAGGAGATCATGACTATGTGATGATCGATAAACAGCTTAATCCAGATCATTATGCTGGTAATACAGACACACAATACACATATAAATGTACTAAATGTCTGAAAATCAAGGTAGAGAGAAGATAAGGAGGAAATAGAATGCTATTTATTGTAATAGCTGGAATTGTAGTATTTGGTGGACTATTGGGATGTTGTATAGGAGGGAATTGATATGAAAGTAATCACAGCTTCACATGAGATATTAACTGAGTTAGATCGTAACAAGATACTCAATCACATTGAGAATTGTGGTAGACAGTGTTATCAATCAACACATTTAGTTAAGGATGGTTCAGCATCTGGATTTGTGCAAATGATTATGCAGAGGGGTCATCACTCAGTAATTGAACATTGTAGCATGAGTATTAAATTTATTGTTGACAGAGGTATCACACATGAAATGGTACGCCATAGATTAGCATCATTTAGTCAGGAATCAACTAGATTCTGTAACTATGGTGGTGACAGATTTGGAAATGAAATCAATGTGATAGACCCATGCACATCAATTGAACTCTCACCTAAGATGAATAAATTAACAGAGACAGACATGCAACATTATAGACACCTATTAAATGTAGCACTGGAACAGAGTGAACTCATTTACAATAAGATGATAGATCATGGTATACCACCAGAGTATGCGCGTGGGGTATTACCAAATGCAACTAAAGCTAGTATTGTAATTACAGCCAATATGCGTGAATGGCGAGAAATATTCAGCCAACGAGCAGTTAGTGAATTTGCTCATCCACAGATTAGAGAGGTAATGATCCCTGCTCTACTGGAAGTTAATGAATATCTACCAGAGATCTTCTTAGATCTTGTCAATCAATTACCAATGTGGGTGGTGACAGAATATGGATCTAATATGTAGTACCTGTGACACTAGGCCAATGTGGATTAATGCCCTGAATATGAATTTATTACAATGCCCGATCTGCCGAAGAATTGGAGGCAGTGCACAATTTAAGGAGATGATGAATATGGATCATAAACCATTTATTATAATAGTAGAGGGACCTCAGGGTGTAGGCAAAACGACACTTACTAATTGGTTGCGTGATAACTATAAATATTGTGAACTGATGAGACTAACTGGCAGTGCACCAATATCGAAAGAACTACATGAAAAAGTTGGGCTTGAATATCATATAGGTGCGCTAGAACGATGCGAGAATTTAGTAGCAATGGGTTGTTTCAATGTAATCATGGATCGCAGTTATTTTAGTGAAGCTGTTTATGCAGTACTATATAAGGGTTATAATCCATTTGATGGACTAATGAACTATTGTCAAATACTTGGAGATATCGCTACAAGACAAGATGTTAACATCCTTATTATTAATCTAAAAGGAACAGAAGATTTCTTTGAAAAATCTTTAAAACGCAATAAACCAGACTATCAAGATGTCAAATATGGTGTAGAGACATCAATAGCACAGCAAGATATGTATGAGAGACTCATGAGACAAGCTGAAATCAAATTGAATTTCTTAGACAATATTAAATGGTGCACCATAATGGTGGGTAATCACACTAATGCAGAGTCAATACAATCGTCGGTTAAAAATTATCTAGATAAACACTTGGAGGTATAATATGATTTCTAAACTAGGTACAGTGCGTATAATAATGGATTCCCAAGCCGGATCATGTGGGAAAGGTAAGGTAGTAGATTGGTTCGCATCACAATATAATCGACCATTCATTGCAATCAATAATTTCATGTCAAATGCAGGACATACCACAGTTGTTGATGGTGAGACAACAATGGTACAGCATCTACCTACATCAATTCTCAATCCAAATGCAATATTGGTAATTGGTCCAGGGGCGGCAATTACACCATCAATTCTGGCAGATGAGATTATCAAGTATAAAGATATCTTGGGTGACCGTAAGGTACATATACATCCTAGAGCGGCAGTTATACTTGACCATCATCGCGATTATGAGAAAAAGAAATTGAAGTCAGGATCTACATTCAAAGGATGTGGTGCGGCATTGGCAGAGAAAGCTATGCGACAAGCAATATTATTCCTAGACATGATGGAAGAGTTACACATATATAGGAAAGATCCAGAGCATGGGCTATATGGATTGTCTATAGAACAGGGTCGGGCATTACTAGAAAATATAATAATACAGGACTATATGGACCATATCAACGCATCATTAGATATTGGCACAGATGTGATCATTGAGGGCAGTCAAGGTACAGACCTAGATATTAACTATGGGTTGAATTACCCACATACTACATCTAGACAATGCCATGCAGGT